>Ga0335075_10000092_pt1 | contig 177757 bp, 158 predicted proteins | sample Lox_Sample_24_FD_206723 | JGI IMG/M metagenome (GOLD analysis project Ga0335075, IMG submission 206723) | Soil microbial communities from Loxahatchee National Wildlife Refuge, Florida, United States - Lox_Sample_2.4 | ecosystem: Environmental > Terrestrial > Soil > Wetlands | place: USA... | reverse complement strand
CTACCAATATCGGTAGCTTTCCATATTGCCTATCCGAGTTGAGAGAGGGGTGTGTATCCGGCAGCGGCACGATCTAGAAGGCTCCGGCTGAGGCGCAGCGGACAACAGAGCACTTTCCTTATGCGTTTAATGTACGGAAGTGGTTGGTAAATACATCGCCGTTACACACGATGTATTGTGGCGCGCTGCGCAGCACCGATGCAAAACTGCCGGACACCTTCCCTGACGCTGACCCAGGTCTAATCCCGAAGCAGCGCTGCTCATTCACCCGGTCTTGTTTACCGATGCAAAAGCGCGTATACTGTCCTCGGTAACCGAGAGTAAGCCGTGAGTAAACCTTTGGATCTCGTCCAGGGCACTTTGGACCTCCTGGTCCTGAAGATCGTGGCGCTAGAGCCGATGCATGGGTGGGCCATCAGTCAACGGCTCAAGCAGATCTCGGGAAACATATTGCAGGTGAGCGATGGCTCGCTATATCCAGCCCTGCACAAGCTGGAACAGGAGGGATGGATAACCGCTGAATGGAAAACAAGCGATCTCGGCCGCCGTGCGAAGTTCTACTCACTCACACGATTGGGCTGCCGGCAATTGGCGACGGAGTGCGCAAATTGGGAGCGGCTCTCGGGCGCCATTACTTCTGTGGTGAAGCTGAGCGAGGCCTGAAGTGATACCGGAACGTTGGCTGTACACGGTTCCTCTCCGGTTGCGTTCCATTTTCAGGCGTGCGCAGGTTGAACACGAGTTGGACGATGAGCTTGCGTTTCACTTTGAGCGGCAAATTGAAGAAAACATCGCGAAAGGATTGGCCGCAGAGCAAGCACAACACGCGGCGCGCTTTGCGTTGAACGGTCTGGAGCAACGAAAGGAAGAGTGCCGCGATATGCGCAAAGTCAGACGTTTTGACGACTTGATGAAAGACATTCACTACGCTCTGAGAATGATGCGGCGCAGTCCTGGTTTCTCCATTCTCGCCATTCTCTGCCTGACCCTTGGCAGCGGTGCGACCACTGCGGTATTCAGTTGGATGGAAGGAATTCTTCTGCGGCCTTTTCCGCTTATCGCAGCTCAGGATCGGCTAGTGGCGATCACGGGCCAAGACCGCACCGGCAGGACTGACATATCGTGGCCGGACCTCCTGGATCTGCGAAAGAACTGCTCGTTGGTTCAGGCCTTTATCGCCGACCGCATCGTCGGTACTACCCTCAGCATCGGAGCACGAGCCGAGCACGCCGCCGGCAGCGTGGTTTCGGCCAACTACTTCCAGGCCCTGGGTGTGCGTCCAATCCTTGGCCGCGCGTTCGAGGCCTCCGACGAGACCGGACGCAATGCTCATCCCGTAACGGTAATTAGCTATCAGACATGGAAGGAGCGTCACAGGGGCGACCCGAACATCATCGGCAAGACACAAATGTTGAATGGTGTGCAACACACGATAATCGGCGTTGCGCCCCCAGGCTTCAACGGCACATTCGTCGGCTACTCATTTCAGTTCTGGGTTCCCGCTTCCATGGAGGAGCTCTTTGACGCGGGCGGCTACAAGCTGGAGAACCGCGGAGCGCGCTGGATTGAAGGATTCGCGCTGCTGAAGCCGGGCGTGACTATCCAACAGGCCCAGACAGAAATATCCGCAATAGCTAGACGGCTGGAAACCGAATATCCGGCCACGAACCGCGCACACAGCATCAAATTATATCCGCTGTGGCAAACGCCATTCAATGGCGCCGGTACCATGCTTCCAACCCTTCGAGTCTCTCTCGTGGTCGCCTGTTTTGTGCTCTTAATCGCCTGTGCCAACGTGGGGAATCTGCTGCTCTTCCGCTCCTTCGGCCGGCGCCATGAAATGACAGTCCGGCTCTCGCTCGGCGCGGGGCGGCGAAGATTGTTGAAGCAATTGCTTACTGAAGGCTTGATCCTCGCCGCGCTAGCAACTTGCGGCGGTTTTGCGATCGCCTATTGGTGTCGCAACCTGATGACGATGCTGTTTCCGCGTCCTGGCCTCGTCGTCAATCTGCCCGCCGAAATCGATTGGCGCGTCCTCGCGCTCAGCGCCGGAGTTTGCCTCGTGTCCACGTTGCTGTTCGGGCTGGTCCCCGCAATGCAAGCCAGTAAAATCGATCTCGCCGTAGCCATGAAATCCGATTCAGGCGGCGCGCTCGGCGGTCGGGGAAAAGCTTGGGTCTGTTGCAGCCTCGTGCTGGTTCAGGTGTCACTTAGTTTTGTTTTGTTGATTACCGCCGGTCTGCTACTCAAGAGTGTGCGCGCTATGCGCGATGCCGATCCGGGATTTTCAGAAGATAGGGTGCTAACTACCTCGGTGGACATGATTGCCGCTGGTTACGATACGCTGCGCATCAAGAGTTTCGAAGACCGCTTACTCGACGGAATTCAGGCCATGGGTCGCGTCGAATCTGCCGCGTTTGCACGGGTTACTCCGGTTACGTATAAGACCTATTCTTCCGCGCCTATCGGCATCGAGGGTCACGAAATCCCACCGGGAGAGCAGCCGGTCGTCGAGTACGACGAAGTTGGGCCCGGGTTTCTGGCAACCATGGGCATCCCCTTGATGTCCGGCAGGGAGTTCACTCGCGCCGACAACGAAACGGCGCGGCTCACAGCCGTCGTGAATGGAACAATGGCTCGTCAATTCTGGCCTGGCGAAGATCCGGTAGGCCTGCGCTTTCAGACAAAAGGCCAATGGCTTTCGGTCGTCGGTGTTGCACGAGATTCCAAATACTCCGGCCTTTTGGAAACCGCCAAGCCATTCTTCTACGTTCCTATGCGCCAAAGCACCATGGGGCAGACTCTGGAAATCCGAACATCTCTGGCGCCAGAGGTCATGGCCAGGGCCCTGACTGGCGAGCTCAAGGCGCTGGACGCCAACCTCGCGCCTGCCGAAGTGATCACCATGCGCGAACAAGTTCACCGCATGACTTGGAGCCAGCGCGCGGCGGTCATTCTGCTGATGATCTTTGGAGGAATCGCGTTGTTCCTGGCGGCAATAGGATTGTACGGTGTCATTTCGTACAACGTCTCCCAGAGCACCAAAGAGTTAGGATTGCGGATTGCTCTCGGCGCGAACTCATCCGATCTGATGCGTTTCGTTATCTCGTACGGCTTGGCGTTAACCTCAATCGGCGTTGTTCTCGGTGGAGCAACGGCGCTGGGGCTCACGCGCCTGCTCGGATACCTGCTCTATAAGGTGAGCCCTCGTGATCCTTTGACATTCGGATCTGCACTAGCGGTGATGACGATTGCCTCGCTAGCGGCCTGTCTGATACCTGCCTGGCGCGCGATGCGGATAGATCCAATGCGGGCTTTGCGGAGTTGATTGCTCGACAGCAATTTTTTTTTTAAGCGAAATCTCAGCCCTGTGCAGATCCCGTCGCAGGGTGCCTGGCGATGCAGAAACAATCTCCCCGCGCATTCTTCCGCCGGATCGCGAAGCTTGAGGAACGGTCCCAAACTCTGGCTGCGGCGGATTAGTAAACGCTACGCCGTCACAGACGGTCTATGCCGGCAGGGGAATCAGATGCTCATATGCTCGGGATATGTCCTATCCGGCGGTATGCGATATCCACGTTCGGCGATCAAACCCGCATAAGGGCATTCAATTCCGGCGTTGTAATGCAGTGGTCGAGAAAAGTGAACTGCCCTGTTTCTCTTACCTCGCGAGCGGCATCGAGAAAGCCCGTCATTGCAGCGCGATAAAACGAGGTGGCGAGGCTGATACGCTTGACGCCGGCCGCGGCGAGTTCAGCCACAGAAAACGACTTCCCCTTCATCCCGGCCATGAAATTGAACGGCTTCGATACCGCTGAACAGATGGTCCGTACGGCCCGCAGGTCAGGCAGGCCGGGTGCAAAGAGCACGTCAGCACCAGCCCTTTCGAAGGCGTGAAGCAGGGCGATAGTGTCTTCGAGATTCGGGTTGGCGAAAAGAAAATTGTGTGCTCGGGCAGTGAGCATAAACCGAAACGGGAGCGCCCGCGCCGCTTCGGCGGCTGCCGCGATCCTCTCGACTGCCAGAGTGGCATCATACAGCGGCCTATTCGGGTGACCAGTGGCATCTTCGATTGTGCAGCCAACCAACCCCGCCTCAGCGGCGAGCTGGATAGTTGTAGCGACCATTTCTAGGATATCGAAGACGCGAAGGTGCTGGAACTGCCACCCTTCGATCGTTTCGGCAGCAAAACCGCAATCCGGCGAGGGATCTTAGGCGGCATTCAGCAATACACCCAAGCGGTGGAGGCTCTCGAACAGGCCCTCTACACCACGGGCAGCTTGGCCTACAAGTCGTCTGTCGCCCGCGTTTTCGTCTGGCTTTCAGCCATTCGAGCGAATTATGCTCGCCAATTTAGCAATCGCAGCGTCGTCGTAATCAGCGTAGACTCGGACGCCCTCATGGTTGATTAATCTATCCACATGTTCCGGGATCGAGCCGCCACGGGGGGGCTTGAAGCCCTCGTGAAAAACAGGGATCATTGGTTTGTCGGCGGCGGCGGCAAGCCGAATCTCCTCCAAAACCCATGCCGATTTGAGTGTCTGGCGTGCGAGGAGACAAACAAAGAGATCGCATTGTTGAATCGCTCTTTGAATTTTCAGAGGGATCTGCACCGCGCCATCCATTCGTTGGGTATCCACGAAGCTATCTATCGCGTATCGTTCCTTCAGCGTCTTAGCGATCAGCACTGCCCATCCGGAGCTGGGGTCGCGACGATAGCTGATGAAGACGCTACGATCGCCCGATGCCTTTGCTTGACCCGCTCCGATTGCTTGACGGAATGCGAGCGCGAATTCCAGGATGGAGGGATACCGGTCTTCTGGCCGAACCGCTAATGCTTTCGCAAAGACTCTCGAAACCGGAGCCGCTACTTCGGCGCGACCGTGACCTTTTGCCAGAGTGTCGGCTGAAGGCGGACCGATCGCGAAATTACGAGCGCGTCTGTCGGGGTCCTGCTGGCCCTCATAAGGTAGACCACCCGTGAGATTTCGAAATGCTAAGGCGGCAAGCGAATACTGGTCTGTGCTCGCGGTTGCGCTGCAGCCTTGCCATTGCTCCGGAGCCAGATAGTCTGGATCTCCCAGAAACGGAAGCCGGCCCTGGTCCGATGGACGGATTGCAATTGCGAAGTCCGTGACGAACGGCGCTCCTGATCTGCTGAACACGATTGAGGTCGGCTTCAGCCCGGCGTGCACTACCCCAATCTGGTGAGCTTCCGTAAGCGCCTCGGAGACGACATCCACCCAAGCTGCCACTCGGATCGCACTAGCGTCTTCGACATTATCCAGATGATCGGCGAGGCTGCCGCCGTCCAGCATGTCCATACAGATGTAATTAAGCTCTTTCGTCTCGTTAGAGCTAAAGCGCAAAGGTGCACGCCCATAGTCGAGGATTTTGCAGATGTGCGGATGCGAAAGTTGTGCCGCTGTGAACGCCTCTCGTTCAAACAGCTCAAGGTACCCGGGATACGACGCCAAGCTGGGTGAGAGTAGCTTGATCGCGACGACCCGCGGGGGCCTCGTGTCGTCGGCCTCGTACAAGGCAACTTTTCTACTTGCACGAATGGGTTTCCTGAGCGCGTAGCGCCCGGCCAAGACCTGCCCCGCGAAGTTCGGCAGTTCCGAAACCTCTGCAGTAAAGCGTAATTTGGTGCTCCGGCTCAGTCGAATTTCTGTCCCGAAGAACAGTGGTTCGTCATGTGAAGGCGCTAATCGGTGCCCATTTAGGTAAGTGCCGTTAGCACTATCGAGATCCCGTATACTAAAGCCGTTTCCAGTCCATGTGATTACAGCGTGCTCCCGCGAAAGCGTCTGGTCGCTCGCGATTGCCAGCCCTCTGTCACCTCGCCCAAGCGCGAAGGAAGCTCCTTGATCTGAACGGTCATTCCGATGAGAAAGACGTCCGGGCAGCTTATGACAGTAAGATGCGCTCTGGAACGCTCTGATAGGTCATCCACATCGAAGTACTGTGTAAACCCAGGCGGCGGCGGGCGCATATTCGGCCCGTGTGTGGATTTTGGGGAGCCGGTATGTGCCGACACTTCATCGAGGACAATAGTCCTCTGCGGTTTCGAAGTTAATCCGCCCCCGCCTACGGATGCAGACTCCGCGGCTCTCCCAACCCCCGGTCCACTGTCTGAAGTCGATTCAGTAGACGAAGGGCTCGACCGTCCCCCCGGACTTCTTAAGGTTACAGCGAATTCGTATAAGCGCCGCCACCACCATCGCAGAGTCAAAATTGCTGCGGCAAAGGCCACCGCTACAGGCGCAATCAGACGCGCTCGAGCGCTGAGGTTACTTATCCAGATAACGACCCGATGAGTTGCGCTCGACAACATTTCGCCGAGATGTTGAGTGTCGTTCCTTGCGATTACGAAACAGGCAACTATCAGAAAGATAGCGAGCAGCGCGGGGAGCCCTGACGCAAGGCGTATTGACGACAGACGGGCTGCTAACCGTGCACCTGAAACCGGCGCGATCTGCGTGGCGCGTTCCAGTGCTTTGACTAGGTCTCCGGCCCTGGCGAATCGATCCGCGGGATTGATTGCGAGAGCCTTGCCAAGCGCCCTCTGCCAAGGGCGATCCAGCTTGGCGACCGTCCTTCGCAGCAGCCCGTCCGGGTCATGTACTCGTTCGACCGCGTCTGCTGGTGTAAATGGCAACGTGCCAGTTATCAAAGTAAAGGCGAGCAGCCCCAAGGAGTAGATATCCGTCGCCACAGAGCGGTCTGAGCCAGCGAGCTGCTCAGGCGCCATGTATCCGGGAGTTCCCATGAACTCACCGGTGGCAGTTAGAGCCTCAAGTTCGAAATACCCTCTCGCAATTCCGAAATCAGTCACAACGACGCGGGGCTCAGGCTCCGAAGGAACTAACATCACGTTTGCCGGTTTGAGATCGCCATGTACTATCCCTGCATCGTGGGCGGCGTCAAGGGCAGCGGCTACTTGGCGGAGAAAGGCGAGCGCCGTTACCGGATCAACTGGGCCGCTCCGCTCCAGGAAGGCGGAAAGCGGCTCGCCTCGGAGAAGTTCCATTGTCAGGAAAGCAAGTGTTCCGCCAGGGCCGCTGATCTGTCCAAAATCGAAGATTCGACAGACGTTTGGGTGTGTGACCCTGCGCGCCAGTTGCACCTCGCGTTTAAAGCGCGCACTCGCCTTCTCAGACTCGGCCAGCGGCGCTCTGAGGGTCTTGAGCGCGATCCGCTCCTGCAATAGCGTGTCTGTGGCCTCATAAACCTCGCCCATGCCACCGGTGCCAAGCAGATGAACTATGCGGTACCGATGCGCAACAACCTCATCTGGCCCAAAACTGAGTTGACTTGATCGTGGTTTTGCGCTGACGCTTCCTAAAGTGCCGATCGCCTCATGCGCTTCTAGCAGCTTTTCAAGGTGGCTCCGCAACTTTCCGTCAGAGCCGCACTCGCGGTCTAGAAGGATCGAGCGTTCCGAGCGCGGCAGGTCAACGGCTTGATTAAATATTGCGCGCGCCTTCTCTAGCTCATCCGAATTCATGCATTCGTCCGGATCTCAAGATAATAACAGCAAAAATCGATGAATCAATGACATGGTCGCCGTGCGAGTGATTTACGCGGGACTATGGCAGCCGAGCTGTAGTAATCGGAAAATGAAGCGAACCCTTATCCTGTTCGGCCCTTTAGAAAGGGAGTCCAGGCAGTTTGCGGCAATGGGCGTCGACGCCGCACCCACGCTTGACATGACGACAACCAGCAAGGCGGGTGCTTAGTTGTCGTGCAACGGGTTATCGACGGGAATTAAGAAAGTTCGCCGTAGGAACTGAACAGGGGGGACCTTATGAAGGAGGAATGTCCATAAATCGGCATTCGAGGGTGTGACGTGTTCATAGAAGCAATTGACGATTGGCCGGCTATGTTGCTGATCCTTTCGAAAGCCGCAAATGAATCCGTTCACGTTGGCAACGAAGTAGAGCGTTGCGTGAGCAAGGGGAAGCGCCTCTACGTTGTCCGTGTCGAGGATGTCCATCCTTCACCGACCTTTGGCATTGTACGTTTCGTCGCGGCAGTGGACAGACGCGTGGCGTGGTCCCATTGAACCTCCCGTGAGAGTCCTAGCTCAGAGTATCCGTGAGGGGCTGGGGCTCGTCCCCGCGCTCTTTGTCCGCTCGCGGTTAACGGCGGTCGATGCTGCTGCGCGCCGCGAGGGATCTCGTTTCCGATATCAAGTAAGGCTGGAGAGCATCAACGAAGGAAATACCGAGGCGATCTGGGCGGGTGCAACGATCCAGTTTTTGAACATTACCACAGAACAGCAGTTAGCCGCACACGACATACACGCCTGGGGGAACGCCGGGACGCAGGTTCTGCAGCCTCTAAAGTTCGCGCCGGGCGAGCTTCTGGGGGCGTTCCTAGACGACGGTAGCTGGGGCAAGAAGCTCGCTCAGAATTTGATGATGGAAGCTGTCGTGCAAGCCTGGAAACCTGGCCAGCAAATAGTGCTCGATGTGGTGATGACATCAGACCTTCCGCGAATGGATATCCAGATTCGCGCTTGGGCTTCCTGGCGACTTCCAGACGGACAGCAACTGACCGACGGAGATCCATCGTGGCAAGAAAAAATCAGATTAGATCAGCAACGCATACCCTGCTACCCACTGAGTGTTGGGTTTAGCCCCTAACTTGTACGGTCGCCCGGTCTTCTCCGAGCTGAGTTGGGCGGGTCAAGTCAGGGAGTAGTGAGGAGTCGGCAAGTGGAGTTTAGCGCCTTCGGACCGTTCGCAGGGAAGCATACAAAGTCGGCTTGCGGGCTCCAGCCCAAGCCCGTTTGTGGCCCGATTGCGATCTAGCGTGAATTGCCTATGAATCGCAATGGCGAGCTTTTGGTTTGTCAGATGCTTCTTCTCACGGTCAGTAACACCCGTGCAGCGTTATACCCTTATATTCTATGATCCCGTGCCGACAATTCGAAGCGGCCCCCGTGGAAGAGATCCTTCCTTTGCTGGCGGCTACCTATCAGTCCGGCCAACTGGTGCCGTTTCTGGGCGCCGGCATGAGCAGGAAGAAGCTGGCCGATTGGAACCACTTCGTCTCAGCCTTGGAGGAGCAGGCTTGCAGTTCGTCGAATAGAGAAGAGCATCTCGAAGTCAGGGCGCAAAGGGCGGCGGAAACGATCAGGAACAGTCAAAGTGACGAGGACTTCTGGGAAATACTCAAAAAGGCCCTGAGAGGCGAGGAGTTTGACAAAGCGGTACCCGAGCAAACCACCGCGCTCGCTGAAATCTACTGGCCGCTTACAATTTCCACGAATTACGATCACCTCTTTTACTGTGCTTGCCGGAAGATTTTCGAAGATCGATTACCACCCATGGTGCTCGGCCGCAGCGCTGAGGATTGTAAGCAACTCCTATCGAGTCTCATGAGTCCATTCGATCGCGAAACTATCTGGCACATACAGGGGTTTCTTGGTGAACGTTGCTGGGCGTGCGAGAAGAGCCCAGCTCTTGATGATATGCACCTTGAACGGCTTCGCTGCGAAATCGTAATCGGCCATTCGGAGTATCGGCGGGCTACCAGCACTGCCATCCATTTCCGGCGCTGTTTCGGAGAAGTCTTTCGCACGCGCTCGTTTCTTTTCTTGGGATCGAGCCTTTCAGAGGAATATTTTTGGAATTTATTTGGTGAAACCTTGGAATTGTGCGGCCCCAGTCCGGTGCCTCACTTCGCTTTTGTATGGAAGAAGAGCAAGATCGATGCCCGATTCTTGGCAGAAGAGATGAATATCACAGCCTGCGAATATGATGATCATCCCGACTTGGTGCAATGGATAAAAAACCTCAAAGCCGCAATAGTGAATCCGAAGGCCCGTGTGAGCAGGTGGTACTGCTCATTGAACGGCAGATCCGCCCTGGAGGTCGTACCGCATGGCGATCTCCCTACTCCCGAACAATCCGAACAGGCGCCCCAAACCGCCGTCGCATTTGTAGTGCGCGCCTATGATGATGGGCAATTTGAACTCGATCAAGAGTTGGTTGAACAAAGGCAGATCTGGGAAGCGAAATTCGCGGGCAGAAGTTTTGAATCGGGTACACGGGTGCTATCACCCGAATCTGGCGTGTTCGCCGTCAGAGCTCGAGTGAGATCTGAGGATCAGCGTGAGATCGATTCGGTCGGCACAGCCATCCGCAAACTCCTTGGGCGACTCGATGAGCACGTGCGCGTTCTGCATCTGCACATGCCCTCGGCGGGTGGAACAGTTCCACCGGTTTATGGATTCATCGAGGCTGTGCGAGCGTTTGGCGAGTGGACGGAGAGTGCTGAGAGGCCGCTCCTCTTAACTGTGCACGCCGGCTTTCAAATTCTCCTAAACCTCACATCCCGCCAGATCGGATTACAGGAATTGTTGACCTCGCGCCTGATGCGCTTCTGGGCGATTCTAAATCCTGGTAAAGGCAAAGAGCCCGTTCGCCGCGTCTTTCATAAAAGCCCCCGTACCCCTTTGCGAGAAGTGCTGGCCGATATACTCGGCGACATCGGAGATCGGGTCAATGAGTGGTCGATCAGCGTCTGCCCAAGCCCGAGGCGCACGACTGAATCCATAGCTCACATAACCCCCTCGATGTCACTGTGCGACGCAGGCGTTGTTTTTGGTTCGGTCCTAACTCTCACACGCGCAAGCCGCGAATCGGGGGCAATCGAGCCTGGAGCAGGGATCTGAAACGCGGCGAGAATTGACTGCGGCTGGCGCAACGTTCACAGGCCTTCACTAGACCGAACTTATACTCTTTGTGAAACCCTGATCATCCAAGCGGTCGATAGCGTTCGTCGAAGATTCGACGTTCGCTGTCCCCAAGTCGGCTTCGAGGAACTCCGTTGTTGCTGGTTGCTGAGTTGCTGATGAATTCCTGCGGGTTACAACCACAGCAACACAGGGCTCGTCTCTTTTTCCAAGCGCACACCTATGGACGTAGGGGCAGCATCTGACTGAACGAGATGGCGGAACATTGAGGCCGACCTATCACGAGCAGTCTGGCAGATGATTGAATGCTGATCGAACAAGCGATCGTTCCGCTTCTGAGGGTTGAAGCTTTTCCATAAGTCGACAAGCCTGTTTCCAGGTGGAGGCGTGTGAAGCGGTTTCAGCTCGCGCAGTCGCTACAGCGGCCTGGTAAAGTCGAGCAGCATCCGCGTACTTACCCATTAACAAAAAGACCTCACCTACGGTAGCTGTCATCCAGTAATCTCCGGCGCGAGGCTCCGCCCCAACGACCTGCTGCACCCGTGCTGCATAGTCCTTCGCCTTTTTAAGGTCGTCGGGTGTTCCCAGCAAGACGCTCTTGGAAGCCGCGTTTATGCCAGTATAGTAGTCGTCGGTCGCCCGCTCGAACGCCTCGGCATACAAATCACGCGATTGCTCCAGATCCCCGCGTTCGCCCGATCTGCTGTATCGATCCATCCACGTGCGCCCGTATATGCCGAGCGTTTCTGGGTCGCGTTCGCCTGCCTCATAGAGCGTCCCCAGAATGCGCTGAGCTTGACGCAAGTCCGAGTCCTTCCCTCGTCGGGCGAGTGCGAGCGCTCGAAGTTGTCGCGGCCTAATGGCACGGGGAAATCGCGTCTCGAGTTGTTCCAGCATGCTGATCGCATCGTCGTTCCGGCCCAATTTAACCATCCCCTCCGCCGCTTTGCACCCTAATGCTGAAGACGTTTCCCAAGCAAGCCCACCCGCGTTGAACATCTCCAGTAGAAGGTCAGGATCCTTGTTTCGAATTGCCGCTCCAATTTCATCGGCCTGATGCTTTGCGATTGCATCTTGCTCGGCAGCAAAATGCGCAGCTTCCGCCGTTAATGGCCGCCCTGTGATCGAGTGCAGAAGCCGAAGGAGTTCGCCGCCGTTCGGGCCGTCAGGGTAGGAGCTAAAATCCAGAAACACGCGACTTGTGGCGAATGTCGGGAGCTTAGCAGTATCGAGGCGAACAGGTACAAAGCAGAATCCCCTCCTCTCACCGGCTTGCCGCTCCAGCGTTTCGTATTCACGACGCACCCACTCCGATTCTGCCGTCGCTGAGGACCATACTAGAACGCCGGCTTGACTTCGCTCGAGTCCTTCTTCGAGGACACGAATTAACTGATCCCCACCTGTGAGCACAACTTGGTCCAAGAACACCTCGAACCCTTGTTGATGAAGGACGTCATACAGGTTCAGGACCCATGTTCTGTTCACTGACCGATATGAGAGAAAAACATTCCACTTTTCCCCTCTTTCAAGAGTTCGAGGTTTTGGGGCGAGCCGGAGCCACCGTTCCGAGGGTGCCATAGCAACAGATTTTATATCGGTTCCGATTGCGACCGAAAAATCACGTTGTTCTTGCGCCTCCGTATGACAAGGTTCCTGCCCTCTTGACATGGGGCTCCTCGAAGCCGACTTGGGGCTCGGCCCACGGTACACTCGGGCGAATAGTCGCAAGAAGTCGGCTGGGCGGTTTAGAGCAATCCCACTCGAAGCCGAGGTCGAGAACGCTTCTGCCAGTTTGACTGTATCCACGGCGCTCACCTCCGCCCTACACGCCCATTTGCTCAGGTCAACTTCGCTTACATCGGTCAGTGAAGATTGCGAAAAGTCGGGCCGATGTCACCCGCTAGCAAAGTCTTTCGGACAGCTGAGTTGGAATGGACTTACGAACGCGCTGTGGATCAACCAATCGAACGTAGTCAAAGAACTTCGCGTCAGCGGAATGGCGATTTGCTCAGGTGCATCGCCGAGTATCTAGCGGTAGGCTAAGTCGGCCGTCAGTGATTACCTCGACACCGTCAACCCGAACGGTTGATCGCAAGATTGTAAAGTCTGTTCGAATACTGGAATCAATCTCGCCCCCCATCGTCACATTATTTCCGATGCCGAAACTGATCGCACCTTGCGCGCAGCTATCACGTGAAATATCTCCCGATAGCTTTCGTATGCGTGCGTTTAGCCCAATCGAAAATTGACAAACCAGATTCCACTGATTATCGTGGATAATTTCAGCACGGTGGGCGATTTCACCAAGATAATAGGATAGCCGCCCGCTCCGATTGTGCGAAGCCTTTGATAACCGGCCTGAATCGACAAAAACTTCAAGTTCTTCTGCGGCATTGACTACCAACCCGGGAGCGCTTCCGCTAATGCAAAGCGATCCTGACACCTTCCGCGGAGACACGGGGATCGACACTTTACCCAGTCTGGCATTAGCCCAAGCGCCAACTGCAATATTCATTGAGCTCGTAAATACTTTGTTCGGTGGTAGCAGACCGAATTGCAATTCAGATCGGGCACCTGCTGCACTATAAGTAATTACCTCAAGATGTGCTGCTCTGCCAAGAATCGATTCGATCCGCGCAGCAGCTTGATTAATCTGTTTAGTGTCGTAGTCAGATATAGAGCTGAGCAATTCGTTGCTGATTCCTGGTAAGTGCCCAACTCGACTGTGGTCAGTCGTCACACAGCGAAGTATCTCGTGACGCAGCTTGGTGGTTGCAGTGTCTGCATCCAGGATAATGAGTATGGTGGTAGCTTGGCGGGTCGCGTCGAGTATCCCCTTTGGAAACCGGATATGTTCGGACTTGATGCCATCGCCCATCAGCGCGATCTGTTGTACTCTCGGCAGGTGGATGAAGGCGGTTGCAATATCGTAGTCGTGAATAGCTGCCAGAAAAGAGGGTAAGAATAATTCGAGTGATTCGTCGTGGACCACGACGAGTTCATCTTTCGGCCGCAATGCAAGTGCTTCGCTCAGGAGAATTGAGAACGCGTTCCTGTATCGTAGCCGTGCCTCGCCTCTGCCGCTGGATTCAGGCTCTATGCTTCGGGAACCCTCGTTCCCGCGAAACGCCCGTGGCGCTATAGTTCTGTGAAGTGAAACAGCGACATCTGCTTCCAGACGCCCTGGATCTCGATAGAAGAACCCGCAACTCGAGCGCCGCAAGTTCGCCTTGAATCGGTTCAGCCTTTCGAGGACGCCTCCATCGAATAAACCCTCGATTAAGCTTACTGGCCACGGCGCGTCCTCGTGGAGAAGGAACGCCAGCACTGGAATCCCGAGTTCTCTGGCGTAGTCAACTTCGATCCAAGTTATACTTTTCTCCCCGTCCCCTCCGTCTATGGGATCTGGAATCCAGCCATAACGATGAGCTACGAGTACAACCATCCCATCGCAGCGGCTGATTTCATCTTTACAGTCGCTGACCGAAGGCCTCCCAGAAGCGGCCCAAAATCGGTGATCTATCGCAGTCCACCCGAGTCTTCGCGCTACGCGACCAACGGAATCCGAGTATTCAGCTAAGTCTTCGGCCGTGTAAGCGATGAAGATTCTTGCCACAAACGATTTTGGGTCCATTCTGTGAGCTAACGGTCCGGCGAGCTATGAGCGCGCCACGCACGCAAATCTACTTGAAATGCGATGTCCGATTCCCCGAGCCCGGAGGTGGATCATCTCTAGTCTCAGCTATGCTAACAAAGTCATGCCGACGTTGCCGTAAAGCCGCACTTTACCAATGGCGTCTCTCAGCTCAGTGGTATAAGATATCGTTCAACGAAGCCGTGTACTCGGCTGTGCAAGACCTGTACCTATCCCGTCATATCTCGATCGGCGGGACAGAAACGGGCTTGGGTCTTCCAGGCGGGAGTGCCTGAGTCGGCGGCCCAGGCCCACTTGGTACTGCTCACCCCGTCATCGTGCTTGCACGTTAGCGGCAATCGCGGGATCGGTTCTAAAGAAATCGGTACGGGGGAACTTTGGCGTTGCGGAGCGAGTGAGTCTCCTTGCAAACCAGGCACTGAGAATACTTCATGATTTCCTGAGAATTAGAGATCAAGTTCGCCCTGGTTTCTCGACATAAATATGCTTCTTCGATCCACCGCGCCAGTTCCTCTGCCGTGTTTGGAGCGGCGTGATATCCGGCGTAGCAGTTTCCCGAAGCGTTCCAGTTCTCCTTCAACCTGGGAGGGAGATGCGCACTATCGCCCTGATAAGGAAGCAGCACTACAAGTAATCCATTGGGCTTGCAATCGATCCCCTGCCGAAGCGATGCTTTGATTTCCCAATCTACATGCCGCCGACTGTGCGTGCAACTGCCGATCAGGACCATTGTTACTGTTCAGTCCGCTATCTGCTCCTGTCGTATCTTTCCGATGACATACTGTGCATTTTGGCTGTTGATAACTTCGCTCCCGCAAGCTCCGACAATCTGCGGGATGAACACCTTCTGCTGAAGGCCCCAATAGTTCACAAAGTTCTCCACGTGGGATTTGTCTGCCCGTAAATATGAGATGAATACCTTCCGGCGCACTCGTGGCGGAATCATTCCTGGGATCATCGCATCCTAAATTATCGCGAAAACAGTGATCGAGGCCGCCTTTCTCGTGATTGTCCGGCAGCGTCCGCCAATCCTCTGCTCCTCGTATCCGAATGGCTCCCCGATATGGATTTGCTCCAGGATTAACGTCTCAACTACGTCCCTCCGCGTGGCGGTCCACACACGGGCTTCTATGACATAGCGGCCGAGTATTTACGTACACTCCGCTTGCGGCGGTTAAACCGGCATGTTGGAAACTGGCCATGCCGCATAGATCCCCCCTGACGGGTCGTGTTTACGAATCTAAGTTGAGGGGAAGTCGGCTATGCTTCACTGTGCACGTGGCGGCAGGGTTCGTGGCCGTTATCCGCTAATATCGCTAGCTATTTTCTCCAATTTTGCGACCTGAACTCTCTGAACGATGCCTAGCTGATGAGGTACAGCAGAACAACTTCCGGATGCCCGACCACCCGGGAACAACTCGGAAGTTGGAAAGGCTGGGAGAATCGAGCGCTCTTATCTCAGCAAAGCAGTTCTTTCCGGCAGATCGTCATCGACGTTGCACCGTAGACCGGATCGGGCGAGTTGGTTTTCTGGGTGTGTATACTAAGATCACTATGCCTAGCGATCGGAGTCTCATTCTTGCCTGAACGGAATTCCGCGCAATCTGCACTCGACTTGCTCGTGTTGACTATTGTCGACCGCAGAGGGCCGCTGCACGGCTATGGAATTGCCACTGCGATTGAGGAATTGTCTCAAGAGGCTCTGCGTATCGAGGAGGGGTCGCTTTATCCCGCGCTCCATCGAATGGAGGAACTCGGATGGATCATGGCCGAATGGAAACTAAGCGAGACGAATCGCCGTGCACGCTTCTATCGCATCACGAAAGCCGGGAAGAGGCAGTTGGCATCCGAATCGGAGCGCTGGGCGAGCTTATCGAGCGGCGTTTCGCGCATATTGCGTTACGCATAGTAACGATTTGGGGAATTGGTTATGTCCTGGCTATCGCGACTCAAGAATGCACTGCATCCGCGCAGGCTGGATGAAGACTTGGGCTATGAGTTCAGAGATCACTTGGAGCGCCGCGCTGCTGCTTTGCACTCGACGGGGCTCAGCCGTGAAGAAGCTCAACGGCAGGCGCGGGCGCGTTTTGGAAACGTGACCCGTCTACGGGAAGAGAGCCGCACATTTCGTCTTTGGAATTGGCTGGACGCAACCGTTCAGGATGTGCGCTACGGCTGGCGCGGCATGTCGAAGGCACCTGTGTTTGCCACGACAGCCGTGCTGTCCCTAGCCTTGGCAATCGGGGCAAACACGGCCATCTATTCGATTGTGGATGCGGCAATGCTGCGGCCGCTGCCGGTTTATAAACCGGATCAATTGTTCACGCTCTCCTGGCCAGAGCCAGCGAACCCTGGAACTGCGGGCGGGACAGAAAGGAACTCATTCAGCTATCCGGAGTTTCTACGTTTCGTCGACGCAACCAAATCGGTTGCACGCCTAGGATTTTTTAGCGGACCGTTTCGCACGGAAATGACGGCGCTCAAACCAGACGCTCCCATCGAAAAAATCAACCGAGCGTGGGTTTCCGGAGAAGCCTTTGACATTTTGGGCGTTCGGCCAATCATCGGTCGACTCTTTTCCAAGGAAGAAGACCGCGTCCCGCAAGGCCGCGCGCTGGCTGTTATCAGTTACGACTTCTGGCAAAAGCGCTTCCAGCGAGATCCCAAGATTCTAGGGCAAAGAGTCTCACTGGACGGACAGGAGGTCGAGATTATTGGGGTGGCGCAGGAGGGGTTTTGGGGAGTGGAACCTGGAAAATTTGTGGACGTGTGGGTCCCAGGCACTCTGCATGACCCACATGTCCTGACAAATCCGGGCGCATATTGGTTACAGATTATCGGCCGCTTTGCGCCGGGCATCTCGCCCGAGCGGGTACAATCGCGCGTTCAGCCTCCTTTCCACGATTTTCAAGGCCAGCTTGTGAAGCTGTTTCCGGCCCTGCCCGAGGGTATTAAGAGGCAATTCCTAGAAAGCAAGATTCGTGTGCACTCCGGCTCCCGTGGAATATCTGGAATGTACGATTTTCAAAAGACATTTTCGCGCCCGTTATGGATCGTGTTTAGCGTCGCGGCTGGAATATTTCTGAGCGCGTGCGCCAACATAGCTAGCCTGCTGCTTGCGCGTTCGACCGCCCGCGCCACGGAAATGGCAATGCGGGTCGCGCTCGGAGCCGGACGCATGCGGCTCGTCCGGCAGATGCTAACCGAGAGCCTGATCCTTTCGTTTGCGGCCGGAGCTCTGGGTTGGTCGCTGGCGCGAGGTATTGGACCTCTGCTAGTGCGTTTGCTCTCAACCGACGGCAATCCGGTGCAATTCGTCCTGTCGTTAGACAGCCGTGTGCTGTTCTTCTGTATCGCGGTCTCGGCGCTAGCGGCCGTGCTTTTCGGCTTGGCCCCTGCGTGGCAAGCTTCGAATACACAGCCGGTGCGTTCCTTGCGCGCTTCGGTTGGACAGGTTAGCAAGCTGCGGCTCGGAAAATCTATCGTGAGCGTTCAGGTGGCCTGCGCATTCTGCCTGGTCGCAGTGGGCGCCGCGTTCCTATTCAGTCTCGGAAATTTACTCCGCGTCAATCCTGGCTTTGATTCAGAGAATTTGGCTGTGTTGAGTCTCACAACCGAGATGGCCAAGCAGGGTCAGAACTCGGTTATGTGGCTCGACAGCCATCAGCCTGGTCAGGTACGGCTGCGCAATCAGATGTTTGAGCTGCAACAAGCGGTTGCCAGCCGGCGCGGAATTCAGTCGGCCGCAATGGCATGGTGGCTCAACTTCGGCGGTGATGGTTGGATGGAGCAAATTTTTGTACCAGGCGAAGGGCCCTCGAATGCGGAAGAGCTCCTCTTTCCTGTGTCCAGGGACTATTTTGCGACCCTTCGTATCCCACTTTTGGCCGGACGCGATTTCACACGAATCGACGATAGCGCAGGGCAACCTGTGCCAGCCATCGTAAATGAAGCATTCGCCCGGAAATACTTCAAGAGCACAAATGTGCTGGGGCGCGAGTTCAGCTATGTCTCTCGCATGGACAATTCGCGGGCACGCGAGACAATCGTCGGCATCGTTGCAGATACGCGCTATTACAGTCTACGGACGGCCGCCGCCCCGATTGTCTATCTTCCCATCAATGGCAACACCGCCTTCACCCTCTACGTTCGCTCTGCACTCCCGGTAGGCCAAGTTATGCGCATTGTAGAACGCGAAGCGGATCGCATCGGGTCCGGAATGCAAATTCACGAAATCACCACTCTCGAAGCAATTGTGGGAAACACACTGCTGCGCGAGAGACTGCTCGCCGGCATCGGCGGAGCATTTGCCTTCGTCGGGCTTCTTCTAGCTGCTATCGGTCTATTCGGACTCTTGAATTACTCGGTTGGACGGCGCACCAAAGAAATCGGCATTCGTGTGGCGTTAGGCGCGCGCCGCGCCCAAATCTTCGCGCTCGTCCTAAAAGACATAACGGCGCTAACGGGCGCAGGAATGGTCGCCGGCCTAGGCGGAACTTTGGCTATTCTTGCCATCGTGAAGTCTCTGCTATTTGGAATCAAAACGGCCGATCCATTCGTTACCGTGGCCGCCATCGGAGTGTTGATAGCAACCGGCTTTCTCGCCGCCAGCCTGCCCGCTTACCGCGCCGCGACTGTAGATCCGACGCGCGCGCTGCGAGAAGAATAACCTATGCAAAAATCGCGATTGCCTGTCATGTTGGGTGATGGACTCCAGCAGTGATTTCCGAATTCCGCCAGGATTACGGGCCACCCGGAAACAATTTGAAAATGGGCGGGCGAAACAGCTACCGATATTTGTTCTTAACGGGCCGGTCTTTGCACCGGTCTGCGTCAACAGTGCGCCGATCATTTCTTCTTAAGTGTCCACAGGCCCGTTCAGCAGTGCTCTTGTTAGATCCAGCATGTGACCTCCGTCCGGTTCTTCGGAGCCTACGCTTCGAGCGAGCAGTTCAATCTGAGGTGAGCGTTCACCGCGGATCGCAGCAGCGAATAGGTCCGCGATGTAATCGCCGCGGCCGCTGATTTCGATGGACGTACCATCTTCGAAGAACAAAGTTGCTGGATCGCGGATTAGAGTCCTTTCGAGCGCTTCCAGGCGCCGCTTCACGTTCATTTTTCGTCTCGGTTGACTCTAAGATCCTGCTTGGGCTTGAGACGACTCGGCAACCCAGCGTCGTCCCTGGTTCAAGATGTCGACCATACTCATCGAACGGTCGAAGGAGCCACGCTTTACTTGGGCCGGCTTGGTAGCGGTTGGGAATTGCGCCACGCGTCGTTGGCCCGCTTCTATCCGTTCGAGTAGTCTTTGTTCCCGCGGGCTGAGCTCTGTCGGTCCGAAGCGTTGCTCCAGCTGGCCCAATCTCCTATAGATCGTCTTCATCGCGTCACACGCATGGAGGTGATAACGGGCACGGCAGCCAACGCCGCATTGAAGATTCGCGCCGTTTCGCACTCTGCATCCGTAAGTGGCCGTCCAGCTTCTTCAGCTTCAAGCACTGGACCGAGTTGCTCCAATGTTTCGGTTGGGAGCGCCCGCAGAGCAAGCCGCATTCGGATCGTCTCGGGATCTTCCGGAGACGCTGGGGGCAAGATCCGCTCCAACTTCTGGATTCTGCTCTGCAGTCTCGGCATCACCTCGACTTACTCTCCTGTTGCATCGATCGCTCTAAGGCCGCCACACGGACCTCAATATCTTCAATCTCGATCGCTTTCAGCGTGTGATCTAGAACGCTATCAGCGGCGCGTACACGACTGGAAGCGGGTGCATTGGGATCGACCATCACCTTCAGCAACGTCGATACTGCAGCGCTCGAAGCGTGCTGCAGCCGGGCCACTGACTGTCCGAAGGCGGCGCGCCGCGCTTCGCGGTACGCATCCTGGAACTCAGGCAGCTTCAACCAACGCAGCAACGTTTGGTGACCGATACCCGCTGCACGCGCGGCTTCTTCGACATTCCGCTGCGTCATCAATGCCGCGATCGCTTCTTCCTTCTTACGCGTGAATTTTGAACCCGGAGTGATCATCCGAACTCAACCGAACTCAATTCGCCGTCTGTTCTGCAAAATTGACGGAAACTGCACAATCTGCTTGCTTGTGTTTGAAACCGGAGTGATGGATGTCGTGACGCGGATGGAGACCGCGAATTATGATCCTCACAATTAGCAAAGACAACCACATCACGGTGCTTGACTCGATCGCCGAAGCAGAACGGCAGCCCGAAACCGAGCACTTTACGAGCGCGAAGGAACTGGCCAAACTCGCATCCAACTGGCCCACAGCGCGCCTGGTCGAAATCTGGAACCATCTGCCGGGCGCAACCCCCGTGAAGAAGTTCACGGATCGCAACACGGGCGTGAACCGCATCTGGAAAGCGCTTCAGGAACTCACGCCCCCAACAGAAGCTGCGGACCAAGACATCCCGAACGAACCACCGGCGCCGGGTGAGCCCGTTGTCAAAGAGCTGGCTCTGGAAGAGAGCGAACTGCCGGCCGAGGCCGCCCAACACGACGCGCCCCTCACGCCACAAACGCGCGACGTGGCGACACCAGAGGCGAGTCCGACTGAGGAGCCGACCTCGAAGAAACGGGCGCGAAACGCCGCGCCTCGCGAGGGCACCAAGGCCACGATTATCGTGGGGCTTCTGAAGCGAGACGGCGGCGTCAGCTTGCAAGAGTTGATGGACGCGACCGGCTGGCAAAAGCATTCCGTGCGCGGATTTCTGGCCGGGACGGTTGGCAAGAAAATGAAGCTTGCGCTTACGTCGACCAAGAAGGAGGACGGCACGCGCATGTATTCGATCGCCGCTTCTTAGGGTTCGATCAACATTCGTAAAGATGCCGCTCGGGGGTCTTCCCTGAGCGGCTTTTCTCATTTCTAGGCTTAAGTTCATGCCGCCTTGCTCCGTTCGGCCGCAATAGCTTCGAATGTGCGCCCGTCTCCATCCAACACGGCTTGCTTACCTGTCAAACTCTGCCAGCGCTGAACAATGACGTCCACGTACTTTGGATCGAGCTCAATGCCGTAACAGACACGCTCTGTTACTTCGGCGGCCGCGAGTGTGGTCCCACTCCCGAGAAATGGTTCGTACACCAGCTCCCCGCGCCGCGTGTGATTGAGAATTGGGCGCCGCATCAGCTCGATCGGTTTCTGTGTTGGATGATCGAACTTCTGTTCGTCGGAGCCGCCCATGATGAACTTCGGCGAAGGCGAGTCCCATATCGTCGAGTTCTCACCCGCCTTCCCGAACCACGGCGCATTCTTCTTCCGCACATACCAGCAGGGCTCGTGCTGGAACCAATAATGCGTGCGCGTAAGCACCGTCCGGCCTTTGTTCCAGATGATCTGCTGATGATGGATGAACCCGATGCGTAGTAGGCCATCGAGCACTTCGCGCGTGAATCGCGACGCGTGCCAGATGTAGGCGACCTCGAGGCTCGGAACCAGCGCGAACGCGTCCGACCAGTCGGCGCGAGTGTCACCAGAGATCGTAGTTTCGGTATGCCCTTCCGTTCGGTTTTTCATGTAGCTCGCCTCCGCCGGCCCGCAGCCATTCAATCCCGCTCGGTCCCGCCACTCGGAATCCAACTCGATGCCATATGGCGGATCGGTCACCAACAGGAACGGCTTGCGCTCCCCCAGAAGGCGTGCCACATCCTCGGCACTCGTGCAGTCCCCGCACAATACTCGATGCTGGATGCGACTGTCGCCACACACCCAGAGATCGCCAGGGCGCGAAATCGGATTGTCCGGGACGGGCGGAACGGCATTCGCTTTATCCTCATCGACATCAAGAAGTAAATCGTCGAGTTCTTTGGCATCGAAACCCGTGAGGCTCAAGTCGTAATCGGATTCTTTGAGTTCCAACAGTTCCAAAGCGAGCAGTTCTTCATCCCATCCTGCATTGAGCGCCAAGCGATTGTCCGCGAGGATGTAGGCGCGCTTCTGCGTTTCGGTCAAATGATCGAGCACGATGACGGGAACTTCGATCAGATTCAGCTTGCGCGCAGCGAGTAACCGACCGTGGCCGGCGAGCACACCTGCCTTGCTGTCCACAAGAATGGGATTGTTGAAGCCGAACTCAGCGATGCTGCCGGCGATCTGAGCGACTTGCGCCTCGGAGTGCGTGCGGGGATTGCGGGCGTACGGGATGAATCGATCCAGTGGCCAGTGCTCCACAGAATTCGCGGAACGAACGGACATAACTTCTGAAGCAAGCGAAGTCTTGGCCATTAAGATCGATCGTGAGCATTTCCGAAGTCAGTCGTCAACAGACATGTAGACTTTCTTTCGGCTTTTAATCGCGTAGAGCGCGGACGGCGCAGAACTCGGGATTCAGAATTTATACTCCGGTCGTGTTCGATACATGCACGGGTTGCCCATTCTTGTAACGACAGGGCCTGACTCAGCCGAGGGGCGCGATGGGCATCCTCCTATATATGAAACAAATGTTGTCTTCTCAGCGAGACGACGACAAGCGCGCAAAACACTGCCCAAGGTGCCCACATTCGCCACCGCACTGAATTGATTGGCCTGATTGTGGGCGGGTGCCGAAATCCACGCGATGCCCATGGCTGCCCATCCTCAAAATGGGGTTTGGACTCCAGTTGGACTCTGACAATACGTTCTCGGCAGCCGGGGAAACTGTAAGTGTTTGAAACGTCTTGGTGGACCTGGACGGGTTCGAACCGTCGACCTCTTCCATGCCATGGAAGCGCGCTCCCAACTGCGCCACAGGCCCACGGGAGGGGAATACGTCCTGAGAATATCACAGCCAAGTACCAGGACGCGGCGCGAGACTCGGGGAGCGAAGTACTATCCGATTTTTGTCGAAAATCTATTGACTGTGGGCGGCAGCGGGCGCACAATCAAACGACGGGAAAACCGGAGCGGCCTTGTTTGCCGCCGCGAACCGGTCAGGTCGCATGAACCAAATTTTTGATCCTGTTTCCGCGTCCGGGCAAGACGCTCTTCTTGGCCGACTCGATTTGACGCCGCCTCAAATTACAGATTTCAAACCAACACCGCAGGAGGACTTGGTGCATGAGTTGCGCCAGCCCTTGGGCGTGATTGAGTCGATCGCGTATTTTCTAGAGATTACGGCCGAGGACGAACAGCTCTGCGGCCACATGCAACGAATTCAGGCGATGCTGTTGCAAGCGAATCGCATTCTGGAGCGGCATTGCGGCGGTGGCGTAGAAAAAGCAATCGAGGCTGTTGCCTGCTGACAGGCTTCGGCAAGCGAGACCGTATCACCTAGCGTTTCGCCTCTAACTTTCTCTTCAATTCGCGAACTTCATTTCGCAACTCGGCCAATCTAGCAACATTCGCCAAACCTTTCAGATGCTGGCGCAACGGACGCGCAGGTATGCCCCAGACAGGCTCGCCTGCGCTGACGTGCTGCCCGGTGAGGATACCGCTTTTTCCACCAACGATGGCTTTGGACGCGATGCTGGCTTTTTCGCCGATGCCAGCTTGGCCTCCAATAACGGCGTAATTGCCGACCATGACGCTGCCGGAGAAACCGGTCTGCGCGGCGATGACGACGTGTTCGCCAATGGTGCAATTGTGTGCGATGTGAATCAGATTGTCCAGTTTGACGCCATCGCCGATGCGCGTGACGCCGAGGGCTGCTCGATCGATGCAGCAGTTGGCGCCGATTTCTACGTCGTCGCCGATTTCTACGGAGCCGACTTGCGGGAATTTTTCGTAATGGTCTCCGGCCAAAGTGAAGCCGAAGCCGTCGGCGCCGAGCACGCAGCCGGAATGCACAATGACGCGAGCGCCGATACAGACAGCGTCGTAGACAGTGATATTCGGATGCAGCGTGGTTTCGTCTCCAATCAACACGCGCTGCCCGATGCTGACGCCGTTTCCAATGTAGCAGTCTCGTCCGATGCGGGTCTCGCCGGCAATGACGGCATAAGCGCCGATGAAACAGTTCGGTCCAATAGTTGCGGAAGGGGAAATGATGGCAGTCGGGTGAATTGCCGGAGCCGGGCGAGTCTTGGGATACAGCGCTGCCAAGGCGCGGGCGAACGAAGCGCGCGGATCGACGACGCGAATGAGGGACCAGGGGCCTTGCTGTTCAAACGATACCGGCACCAGCAGGCAACCGGCATGGGAAGACGGCGCGAGGGCGGCGGATTTTTGATTTCCAACGAAGGATAGGTCGGTTGGCTGCGCGCTTTCGAGTGAGTTCGCGCCGGTGATGAGGCGTCCGGCGTCGCCAAGCGGTTCGCCGGCGCAGAGTTCGCCGAGTTGAGCGACGGTGAGAGCTGGCATCCTCCCTATACTTAACACTGATGGCGGTGCATTGATGGCGATTGACGCGTCGGCTTATGTGGCGCCCACGGCGCGAGTGCATCCCGATGCAGTGGTGGGAGCCGGAACACGCATCGGCGAATACTGCGTGGTGGAAGCAGAAGTTGCGATCGGCGCACGGTGTGTGTTGGAGCCGTACGTGTATGTGAAGCGCTGGACCACGATGGGAGACGAGAATGAAATTTCAGCGGGGACAGCACTCGGCACCGATCCGCTGGACAAGGCATTCAGAGGCGAGCGCAGCTATTTGCGCATAGGCGACCGGAACAAGATTCGCGAACACTACACGATTTCTCGCGGCACACAACCGGAATCGGAGACGCGCATCGGGAACGGCAACTACATCATGACGTCGGGACATATCGCGCATAACTGCACGATCGGCGACGAAGTTGTGGTTGCGAGCTGCGCGCTGGTGGCGGGGTATGTGGAGGTGGAGAGCCAGGCGTTCATTTCGGGCGGCGTGGTGATTCATCAGTACTCGAAGATCGGACGGCTAGCGATGATTGGCGGCAACACGCGAGTGAACAGCGATCTGCCGCCGTATTTCCTCTATTCCGATTTCAATGTGGCGGCTAGGGGCCTGAACACGGTGGGGCTGAAGCGAGCGGGATTGCCGGCGGAAGAGATCCGGCGGCTGAAAACGGCATACCGGCTGCTTTACCGGTCCGGGTTGAAGCAGGAGGATGCGTTAAGGCAGATAGAGACGCAGGCGCCTTCGGAACACACGCGGCATTTGGTCGAGTTCGTGCGGGCGAGCAAGCGCGGGATTTGTAGAGAGAGCAAGGGAGGATCGCAGGAAGAGTGACACCTTAGACGTTTCGGGAGCTCGGACTGAAGGAGGCGCGGCGGTGAGTCAATTTCGCGCCGAGACCGGGAGTGTCAAGGAACCGTAAGCGCCGCTGCGGCGATCGATGACAATGATGCGCAGCGATTCTGTCCCGGAGCCGAGCGTCAGGTTGTCATAAACGATGAGGCCTTTGCCGGCCCAAATTTTCATTTCATCCGCAGTCGCAGAGATATCTATCGACTTTTGGTAGCGCGCCGCCGGGATGCCGTCGCCAGACCGCAGCACGAACCACACGTCGAGAGCGGCGAGATATCTGCGGTCCTTTTGGGTAAATTGGACGTCGCTTGGACGAACGGCGAAGAAGACGTGCCGCATCGCCGGCGAAGCAGGGTCGGCATCGAGTCGCGCAACAATTCCAATCGCGGTTGAATCAACGGGGCTCCACGTTGCGTTGTTCGCCGTTTGCTCGAGGCTGGGTGCGTCGAGTGGATGGGGCTTGGTCGCAAAATACCCAACCTTGGTTCTGACGATTAAGCCAGGGCGATTCGCCTTGACCTTGATGGTGTGGAACCTGCCATCCCAATCGCTTTCGGAGACGTAGTATCCGAGCGTGTAGCTGGCTGCCGAATCGGCAATGGCGCGGCGGATGGAAGACCAAATGTCGTTCCGGTTGTAAATGGCTTCGCCACCGGTTTCGCGTGCGATGTACTGCATCGCGGCAAAGTTCCTGTCGTCGAGTTGTGTGCCGAGAGGTGCACGGTCCGGCGCCAGCGGCAGAGGCGAACTTACGTCGGCCATCGGCGGTACCAGGAGCCCGCGGGCATCGATCGGATAGACGGCTACATTGGCGGTAGCGAGCGTTCGAACGGCCTGAGTGAGGTAGTCGAATTCGACGCCGAAGAGCTGTGCAAGACCTAGTGGGAAGGCGGCCGAAATCCAGATCATATTCTTGCGGCCGGGAATGCCGGCCAAATGATTGGCTATGGCTTGTAGCGATTTGCTGGAATCGAGCGCCTGGTTGTTGGAGTCGAAATAGGCTAAATCGCCGTTCGCCGCATTTATGGCTTGGTCCAGGCCAGGCTGGCCGGTAGCGAAGAGACCAGGCGGATACATCAGCGGATTCAGGCGGGGGGTGAGTTTATCGACCGAGGAGGCCAAGCTTTCCGGGCTGTCCGAAAAATCATGCACAAGAGCGAAGCCGCGGGGAGTAAGCGCATAAATCGCAATCCGGTCCTGCGATGAGATTTGCCGAAGAAAGCGCAGGATCTGTTGTTTCGCATAAATTTGGTCTTCGCCCTTGGTGTTGTACATGTCAAACAACAGCACGGTCGGTTGTGACCCGCCATCGGTAATGAGTGGAGGTCGATTGGTCGCCAACTTGGAGGCCTGAGAGGAGCGCTCCGGCGGATGCGGCGCCGAAGCAGCCGTGGCTTTCAAATCGCCAGTTGAAAAGCTGCTGATGATCCGTTGTTTGCCTTGGTCGAGAAGGGTGAAATTATCTTTCATCAGCCGCTGGACCGGATTGCCGGCGTGATCGGTCACGACAACGTTGATCTGGACCAAGTGCGTGGTGACCCGGACGGTGTCGTTCACCGAAGGGCTGGGAGTCTGCGGGAGGGCAGGCGACAGAACAAGCAAAGCGGCCGCGAAGACGCGCCCGATCCAGAGGACAGCCAGGATCCGTTGCTGGTGTTTGTTGCGGACCAAGCGGTGCCTATTGGCCGCTGGCGCGGGCGATTTGGATGTGGCTGAGCGAATTCGCGTATTGCGAGACGCCTCGGAAGAGAGACTCGGCGATTTTCTGGCGTTGATCGGTGCGCTTCATCAGCCTTTCGTCGTGGGGATTGGAGACAAAGCCGATCTCAGCGAGGATGGAGGGCATGGTGGCGCCGATCAGGACGACGAACGGGGCCTGGCGGACGCCGCGATCGCGCGAGCGGTTGTTCATCTTTACCGAAGCAGCCCAAAGCGAGGCCTGCACCTTCTGCGCGAAATCCCGCGATTCTTCTAACTTGGTTTGCAGCACGGCTTTATGCAGCAAATCGCTGAGATCGGAGATGGCGCTTTCAGAAGTTGCATTTTCGCGCGTGGCGAGATCGAGGCCGGCCTTGTCGGAATGAAGATTGAAATAGTACGTTTCCACGCCGGTGGCGCTGGGCTCGGGGGAAGAGTTTGCGTGGATGGAGATGAACAGGTCGGCCTTTTCGTCGTTAGCAATGCGGGTGCGATCTTCAAGCGGGATGAACACGTCATCGGAACGCGTGTAGATTACCTGCGCACCGAGGCGCTGGGTGATGAGCGCGCCGAGCCGCAGGGCGACATCGAGCACGAGGTCTTTTTCCATGAGACCGTTCGGGCCGATGGTTCCGGTGTCATGACCACCGTGGCCGGCGTCGATCACCACCTTCGCCATCTTCAAGCCGAACACACGAACCAGAGAACGATCGCCCGTGGAATCACGCCGCGCGGCGGATGGAGGGCCGGTGGGTTTAGGAGCGGGAACGGTGGCACGCATCGGGGACCCAGGCGAAGTGGGCATGGAAGCGAGAGACGACGTTGGCGGCGGGGGAGAAACGCTGGCGCGTTGAACGGGCGCTGGCACCTCGGTCGCAGGCGCGTGCGTCGGTGACGGATTGGCGATGACGGGCGCAGGCAGGTCGGCACGGCGGGAGGGTCTGGTGTTTCGTGCGATCGAGGAGTTCGGTGGAGGAATGTCTTTGGGCCGCAGCTCGATCATGAGCCGGTCCGGATTGACGAGCTGAGAGGAGACAACATCCACCGGGCCTTCAAGATCGAAGATCACGCGCGTGGTGCCGGGATCGATTTCGGAGATGCGAATTTTCTTCAGGCGGTGATCGCCGACCTGGAAGGTTTCGACGCCGCGGCGGGCAGAAGCAGGCGGGCGCAGACCGTTCAAATCGAAGTAGAGGCGGGGTGGGGTGTCGATTTGGTTGGAGGTGATTTGATAACTGCCCTGCGTTTGGATGGCGATACGGGTGACATCGCCGAAAGACCAGAAGCGGATGGCTTCAATATGGGGCGTGATGCCGTGTTGGGCGCGGGCGGGAGCAAGGCAACCGAACAGCGCGAAGGCAGCAGCGAGGGAGAAGAATGGACGAACGGAGAGGCGCGCGCGGGCACATTCATCCATGACGCGTTTGACGGATTCGGTGGGGCTTCGTTGCAATTGTGACGGGTTGGAGGTTGCGCTTGGCTGGACCTTAGCCGTGGAAGACAAGAGTATCCAGCTCGATGGCCACATAAGACAAAACAGACGAAGTTTGTTTGTTCGATTATAGCTGGAAAGTGCGTGGGGCGATGCTACCATTTGGGCATGCAAGCGGCCGGGTTCGTGCTTGTGGGCGGACGCAGCTCGCGGATGGGAATCGACAAGGCGCTGCTGCGCTGGAATTCGCATGCTCTTGTAGAAGATGTGGCTGCGAAGGTACGGAGTGTCGCGGGGAATGTGGCGCTGGTGGGGCCGCCGGAGCGGTATCGGGAACTGGGGTTCGACTGTTTGCCGGATGTGCGCCCCGGTCTTGGACCGTTGGCCGGCATTGAGGCGGCGCTGGCAAGCGGGCGTGCGGAGCTGAACCTGATTGCGGCCTGCGACCTGCCCGGGATCGAAGCAGACTGGCTTCGGCGCTTGTTGCGGGCGGCGGAACAGACGGCCGCTTTTTGCACGATGGCGCGCGATTCGGAAGGCGTGATGCATCCCTTATGCGGCGTCTATCGCAGCGAATGCCTGCGGGCCGTGCGGCGGGCCTTAGATGAACACCGGTTCCGATTGCAGGACGTAACCCGTGAGTTGCAGGCGGCCGTGGTGGAGATCGAAAGTCCGCTTATGAATTTGAATACGCCGCAGGACTGGGTGAGGTGGCAGAGCAGGCGTGCGGTGGTCGCGGCGGGCGATGGCGACTGAGGGATATCCGCACTACATCGAATTTCGCAATGTTTACAAGAGCTGGGATCATCCGGTTCTGGTAGACGTCAGCTTCTACGTGGATTCCGGCCAGACGCTGGCGATCATCGGACGGAGCGGCGTGGGGAAATCCGTGACCTTGAGCCACATCATGGGATTTGTAAAACCGGACCAAGGCGAGGTGATTGTGGCGCATAAGGACATCACCAACATGACGGAAGCGGAGCTGCGGCAGATCCGGAAAAAAGTGACGATGGTGTTTCAATCGGGCGCGCTGTTCGATTCGATGACGGTTGGCGAGAACATCTTGTTCTCGTTGGAGCTGCGCGAGGACTATGACGAACGAAACAAGGAAGACGTGGTGGACGGACTGCTGAAGATGGTGGACCTTCAACACGTGAAGGATTTGCTGCCGGGCGATTTGTCGACGGGCTACAAGCGAGCCGTGGCGATTGCACGCGCGCTGGCCGCGCAGCCGGAGTGCATTCTCTATGATGAGCCGACCACTATGGTGGATCCGATCATGTCGGACGATCTTGGCAATTTGATGCTGCGCTTGAAACGGCAGCTCGGGTTGACGGCGATTGTGGTGACGCACGATTTGGACCTGATGAGGAAAGTGGCCGATACGGTAGTGTTCCTGTATAAAGGCGAGGCGATCTATTTCGGGCCGGTTTCGAAGCTGGATGAATGCAAGCATCCGCACGTGCAGCAATTTCTGGCGATGGACAAGCTGGAAATTTCCGGGCCGATTGATGAGACCTAGGCGCCCGTGAGGCGGCGCTTCAGCTCGTTCCATTCGCGGGCGAGCCATCCGGAGTGAGCGTTCTTGGGTTGAAGCTTGCTGGCGTCTAAGGCCGCGGGCGGGTTCTCGGCTTGGCTGGCGGGATGGTACGGTTCGGTGGCGGTCAAATGAACGCGAGTGCCGTCGAAGAGGTAAGAGCGGCGGCGAAACTTGCCATCGTCGTCTTTGGTGACGATTTCGAATGTGCGGCCGAAGGCGTTCGAATCCGGCGGATCGACGTGCACCGGAAAATAGCCTTCCAGATTGCGCTGGCGAAAGGAAGTTTCGTAACGATGATGGCGGCGATTCCAGAGGAACACGCGCCAGGCATCGAAATCATATGGCTCCAATTCAGAGGATGTGGTCCAGAGCCAGTTGTGCTTCTCCCCTTTCTCTTCGTCGGTGACGGCGCCTAAATCGAAATACGAGGTGATGCGCTTGCCTTCCGCGTACTGCGCGACCTCGTCCGGGATAGACATCATCAGGTTGCGGGATAGAACCCATCCACACTGATGGTCCTTAGTGCGAACGAGAGTCCAGTCTTCGTTGATGACCGGTTTGTTGGCCTCTGCGATCTTGTTTTCAGCCGCTTGCTTTTGCTTTCTGGCGAGGGCCTCAGCACTGCTCTCCGCGCCGTCTACGCTCTCGGCTGAAAGTGCCTCCCAATTCGTGGGCGGCTTGGGAGGCAGAGGCGGCGGAATGCGGAGACTGTTCTTCGAGGGCTTCTCCTTATGCGGCTTGTGTGAAACCGGCTGAGGGCGCTCAATCACAATCGAGGGAGGGCGGGGGGCCGAGATCTTGGGCGCAAGGCGGTGAGCCAAAACGGTTACCGAACCGCCTTCGGGGATTCGTGCAAAAGCTGCCGAGCGGCGGTCCGGCTCCAGGTGAATGTTCAACGCCTCGTAGACGGTTGCCGCGCCTTCAGAGGGAAGAGCCAGGGCCTGCTGGCGCTCGCGGCGGAGTTGATCCATCTGCTCCGAGCTCAGGAGCTCGGTCGAATCGACCCATCCTTCGACGCCTTTGCTGGTGCGAATTTTGACGAAGCGGCGGCGGACGTCAATGATGCTGACGCGTTCGCCATGGCTGAGGACAGCCACGGTATTGTTCTTCTGCGTGAGCTCATGGCGGAGGTTCAGTGACGCGGGGGCGACATAGGCCTGGCCGAGAACGTCACTGGGTTGAGTGCTGCAGCCCGCCAGAACCAGCAGCGTGATGAACGGCGCAATCACGGCCGCGAAGCGCCGCAAAAGGAAATGCATGTCGCAGGTGGCTTAAGGAGTAGTCTAACTTAAGCGCGCGGAGCTAATAAGGAAGCAACCGTGCGAGTTCTTTGCTTGCGCGCACAACGGGCAACAGACGCCCTGTGCGCTGAAAACCTTCTAGTACGGCAGCAACCTTGCAAGTTCCTTCAGGATGCATCGATTCATCACCACGCTCAGGCCGGCGGCTTCGGCCTTGCGGGCGGCCTCGTGATTGATAACGCCTTCCTGCATCCAGATGCAGCGCGCGCCTTTGGCGAGCGCGTCGTCCACCACTTCGGGGACGCGCGCGGGGCGGCGAAAAATATTCACGATGTCGATTTGATCCGGAACGTCTTTGACGGAACCGTACGCGCGCTCCCCCAGAACTTCGGTTTCGTTGGGATTGACTGGGATTACGCGAAAGCCTTGCCGTTGAAGAAAACGCGAGACACCGAAGCTGGGGCGCATGGGATTGCTCGAAAGACCGACAACGGCGATGGTCTTGGCGGCGCGCAGCAGGTCCGTCATTTCGCGGTCGTTCATCATGTGTCTATTCTTACTCTGGACGGTTTGCCGTCCGGGTTCTCCCCAGGTGATTTGCCGTCGAGGTGAATCAGCTTGCGAAAGCGAGAGACTTCGGCGTTGGTGAGCGTGCGATAGGCACCGGGTTTGAGATCTCCGAGTTCCAGAAAACCGATCTTCACGCGCTTGAGTTTTTCCACCAGCCGGCCGAAGTGCTTGAACATGATGCGGATCTGATTCTGACGGCCCTCGACGAGCCGTACTTCATACCACGGATTCTCGCCTTTGCGGATGAGCTTCAGACCGGCGGGCGCGGTGCGGCGCCCATGCATGGGGATTCCGTGGCGGAACTGTTCTTCCTGTTCCAGCGTGAGGGCGCCGTTGGTTTTGACGAGATAGGTTTTTGTAACGTGACTGGCGGGCGACATCAGGTTGTTTGCGAAATCACCGTCATTGGTGAGGAGCAGCAGCCCTTCACTTGCGTAGTCAAGGCGGCCCACGGGATAGATGCGCTCGCGCAGACCTTTGAAGAAAGACATGACCGTCTGGCGGCCTTGTGGATCATGCAGAGTGGTGACGCAATTCTTAGGCTTGTTGAGCGCGATGTAAACGTGATGCTTGGGCGCGCTGAGAACGCGGCCGTCAACCTTGACGGCATCGACGGCCAGGTCGGCTTTAGAGCCGAGTTCGGTGACGGTTTTGCCGTTGACCGAAACGCGGCCGGCGACGATCAACTCTTCGGCTTTGCGGCGGCTCGAGATGCCGGCGTGCGCGAGGATCTTTTGCAGACGCTCCTCAGGCATCGGCTTGAGGCGGCTGAGGCTCTGGGGCGCGTTCTTCGGAGCTTTGTGGCTGGATAGCGGCGGCCGGTTCAGTCGAGACCGTGCTTTCCTCCGAGTCGCTCAGCGCAAAGCGGCCGAGTTCTTCGAACTCTTTCAAGGTAGGAAGCTCGGCGAGCGAGCTGAGGCCGAATTGAATCAAGAATTCGCGCGTGGTCTTGTATAGGATCGGTTTGCCGAGGACGTTCTTGCGGCCGGCGGCAGCGATCAGTTTTCGATCGAGCAGCGTTTTCAAGACTCCTGCGCCTTGCACGCCGCGGATGTCGAGGATTTCGGGAGCGGTGATGGGCTGCTTGTAGGCGACGACGGCCAGCGTTTCGAGAGCTGCGAGAGAAAGCTTCAGTGGCGGCTGGAGGCGCTTGACAAATCTACGAATAGATTCGTGGTGTTCGGGCTTGGTGGAGAGCTTATAGCCGCCGGCGAGTTCGCGCACTGACAAGCCGCGATCGGGCGCGGAGTACTCGACCACGAGCTGATTCAATATCTCCTTCACCTGGTCGAGCGGCTGACCGACAGCGGTTGCGATCTGTTCAGGGGTGAGGGGCTCATCGGTGATGTAGATCGCCGCCTCAATCACTGCTTTCAGATCCGCGGAATTTCCGGAAGCGGGCGGCGGCTCGGTGATGGCTTCCGCGATCAGGATGTCTTCGTCAGAGACAGGAGACGGCAGGTCACGCGAATCGATGACCTGCTCCGCCTGAGCTTGTTCTACTTCTTCCATGCTGCTTATCAACGATATTCCTGTTCGACGGTGGCGAGCTCTTCTGTGTTGTCGCGCAGTTCTTCGAAAGCCGGACCGCGGCGCAGGCCGATGTCGCCGAAGGCTTCGCCTTGCGTGAGCTCGACGCTTTGCCGCTTGACCAGTTCGAGGATGGCAAGAAAGAGGACGATCATGGCGCGGCGGCTGCGCTGGCGCTCGAATAGTTGGGTCGCGGAGAGCGGACCGTGGCGGCGCGAGCGCGCGAGCTCGTGCTGCAGGAACCGGATCATCTCCGGGACGCTGACGGTTTCTTTTCCGATCTCGTATATGGGCCGATTCTTGGCGCGTTCCAGCACGCTTTGAAACGTCTTGACCAGATCGAAGATGGTGACGGCGAGGCTCAGGCCTTCGTCTTCGGAGAGGAACTGCTCGATTTGCGGATTCGACCAGATGGCTTCTTCCACGATGCGCTTTTGCTGGAGCATTTCGGCCGCATTTTTGAAACGCTCGTGCTCGATGAGGCGATCGACGAGTTCTTTGCGCGGATCTTCTTCGGGAGAAATTTTCTCGAGCTCGGGATCGCGCGGCAGAAGCAGCTTGCTCTTGATATGGATCAGCGTGGCGGCCATGTAGACGAACTCGGAGCCGAGCTCGATGTCGAGCTCGACGGCCTTCTGCAGGTAATCCAGATATTGCGCGGTGATGCGCGCGATGGGGATGTCGTAGATGTTGATTTCCTGCTTGCGAATCAAGTCAAGCAAGAGGTCGAGCGGGCCCTCGTAATGCTCGAGAGAGATGTTCAAGGGCGCCGACACTAGAGCCACCATAGCACGGGAAAAAGGGGGTGGGTGCGTGAGTCCGAAACGCGCTACCTTGAGGATATGGCCGAACCCCAGGCATTAGATTTCGACAACCCGGCAGGTATGTTCGACGAAGAAGACGAAGCCACGCTTGCGGCCATTGACGAGGGAATTGCTGAGATCGAGGCGGAGCAAGGCGTTGCTCTAGATGATTTGCGGAGCGACTCACTCGCCGTTCGTTAGATTTTCTCGTTCACAGGTCGAAACAGAAGATCCGCTTCGCCGGGAGCGAATAGGTGTTTCATCGAAGCGAGCCACACGTTCGGACTACCCCAGCGTGTTGACCGTCAACGGCCGCTGTGCTTCATACGCGGCGATGGCGGCTTCTTGCTGCAGAATGTAGCCGAGCTCGTCAATGCCTTCGAGCATGCAGTGCCTGGCAAACTGATCGATGGGAAACGTGACGGACGAGCCGTCGGGAAGTGTAAGCGACTCATTTGCGAGATCGACGGTGACGGTCACGGAGGGATCGGCGGCTACCGCGGCGAGCAAGGCTTTGTGGGCATCGTAGGGAATCGCAATCGGCAGAAGCGAGTTCTTCAGCGAGTTGCCGCGAAAGATGTCGGCGAAGGAAGTGCTGATCACCGCGCGAAAGCCGTATTGAAGCAGCGCCCAGGGCGCATGCTCGCGCGAGCTGCCGCAGCCGAAATTGTCACCGGCCAGCAGCACCTGCGCATTGCGGCCCTCCGGCCGGTTAAGGACGAAATCCGATTTGGGTTGGCCGTCGGCGTCATAGCGCCAATCGTAGAAGAGCTGGTCGCCAAAGCCAGCCTTCGAAGTGCTTTTAAGAAAACGGGCGGGGATGATCTGGTCGGTATCGATGTTGTCGATGGGCAGCGCAGCGATGCGGCTGGTGAATGCGATGAATTTTTCCATAGGCGTGCCTAAATTAATGTACGGACATCGGTGACCACGCCCGTAATGGCGGTGGCTGCCGCGGTTAAGGGGCTGGCGAGGAATGTGCGGCCGCCTTTGCCTTGGCGTCCTTCGAAGTTGCGATTGCTGGTCGAGACGCTGTATTCGCCGGGCGCAAGCTGATCGCCGTTCATCGCAATGCACATCGAACAGCCGGCTTCGCGCCAATCTGCGCCAGCCTCTTTGAAGATGCGATCCAGACCTTCGGCCTGCGCCTGCCGCTTGACCAGTTGCGAACCGGGGACGACCATGACGCGCACGTTCGGGCTCACTTTGCGGCCTTTGAAAATTTCGGCGGCGGCGCGGAGATCGGAGATGCGGGAGTTGGTGCAGCTTCCGATGAAGACGACATTCACAGGATGCCCTAGCAGCGGCTGGCCGGAGGGAAGATTCATGTAGCGCAAGGCCTTACCGAGCGAATCGCGTTCAAGCGGATCGTTGAGCGAGGAAGGATCGGGCACCGGGGCAGTAATCGAAATGCCCATGCCGGGATTGGTGCCGAAGGTGATCATCGGCTCGAGCGCGCCGGCGTCGATATCGATGCGCTGGTCGTAGATTGCGCCGTCATCGCTCGGAAGCTTGCGCCACGCGGCGAGCGCGCGATCCCAATCGGCGCCTTTGGGAGCGTAGGGCCGGCCGGCGAGATATTGATATGTCGTATCGTCGGGCGCCACGAGGCCTGCCCGCGCACCGGCTTCGATGGACATATTGCAGACCGTCATGCGCTCCTCCATCGAAAGCGACCGAATGGCGGAGCCTGAGTATTCGAAGACGCAACCGGTGCCGCCGCCTATGCCAATGCGCGAGATGAGGTTCAGGATAATGTCTTTTGCGCCAACCCCGCGCTTGAGGGTTCCTTCGACGCGCACTTCGTACGTTTTCGAGCGCGTCTGCAAGAGGCATTGGGAGGCGAGCACATGCTCCACCTGGCTGGTGCCGATGCCGAAGGCCAGCGCTCCGAAGGCGCCATGAGTGGCGGTATGGCTATCGCCGCACACCACGGTCATGCCGGGCTGCGTAAGTCCTTGCTCGGGGCCGATGATGTGCACAATGCCTTGCTTGTCGCTGTGCGGACCGTAGAAGGGAATGTCGAAATCGCGGCAGTTCTTTTCGAATTCGGTGATTTGGGCTGCGGCGACTTTGTCGAGAATCGGCAATGTGCGGTCGTAGGTCGGAATGCTGTGATCGGTGGTGCCGAGCGTGAGATCGGGCCGCCTGACCTTGAGGCCGCGTTCACGCAAGCCAGAGAAAGCCTGCGGGGAGGTGACTTCGTGAACGAGGTGCAGGTCAATATAGAGGAGCGTGGGAGCGCCTTCGCGCTCGGCGACCACGTGGTTGTCCCAAACTTTTTCGATAATGGTGCGCAGCTGCGAGGTCGGCGCGTCTGGTTGTGACATAACTTCCAACTTTCAAGCTGAGGCGGCACGGGCGGTGATCGCGGCACAGACCGCCTCGCCCACTTCGCTGGTGGTGGCGGGCGCGCCAGCCGGATGCAGATCGGCCGTCACGCGCCCGCTGTTCAAAACTTCTTCGATGGCGCGAGTAATAGCGCGCGCTTCTTCGACCAAATTGAAACTGTACTGAAGCATGGCGGCGACCGAACCGATGGCGCCGAGGGGATTGGCTTTATTCTGTCCGGCAATATCGGGCGCAGAGCCATGCACCGGCTCATAAAGCCCGGTCCAGGCACCCGAAGGACGCTTGCCGCCGAGAGAAGCCGAGGGCAGCATGCCGATGGAGCCGGTGAGCACGGCTGCCTCATCGCTCAAGATGTCGCCGAACATGTTTTCTGTGAGGACCACATCGAAGCGCTTGGGATTGACCACTAACTGCATGGCGCAGTTATCGACCAGCATGTGATCCAAGGCGACGTCGCGATACTGAGCGCCCACTTCGGTTACCACGCGACGCCAGAGCTGTGAGGTTTCGAGCACGTTGGACTTGTCGACGCTAGTGACTTTCTTGCGGCGCTTCTGCGCCAGTTGAAAAGCCATGTGAGCGATGCGCTCGATTTCGGCGCGCGTATACACCATGGTGTTGAAACCGCGCTCTTCGGCTCCGCTGCCGGAGATGCCGCGAGGCGTTCCGTAGTAGAGACCGCCGGTGAGCTCTCGCACGATGAGCATGTCCGCGCCTTCGACCAGCGCATTTTTGAGCGGCGAAGAATCGAGCAGCGCCCGATAAGTTTCGACAGGGCGGAGATTCGCATAAACTTCGAGCGCCTTGCGAATGCCGAGTAAACCACGCTCGGGACGTTTTTCGGGTGGCGCATCGTCAAATTCAGGCAGACCGACTGCGCCTAAGAGCGTGGCGTCGGCTTCGAGCGCCCGCTTACGAGTCTCTTCCGGAAATGGATTGCCTGTTTCGTGTATCGCTACGCCGCCGAGCAGGCCGCGGGTGAGGGTGAGCGTGTGGCCAAAGGCGCCAGCCACGTGATGCAAGACCTTTTCGGCCTCACGGATGACTTCGACACCGATGCCATCGCCGGGAAGCAGCAGTACCTTAAGATTCATCGGCTGTTTGCGGCCGTGACGCGGGCGCCGACTGGTTCGAGCTCTGCGCGGCGGCCGATTACCTGTTCGACCAACTCCGCGATCTCATCGTTACGCAGACCTTTCTTGTTGTCGGCAATCATCGTGAATTGATGATAGACCTCGTTGAGTTCCTCACCGGTGAGGTGAAAACCCAAGTCTTCGGCGCGCTGCTTTAACGCATGACGCCCGCTATGCTTGCCAAGCACGATTTTGCTTTGAGGTACGCCGACACTGGCGGGATCCATGATCTCGTAAGTGGTTTTCTCCTTCAGATAGCCATCCTGATGGATGCCGGCTTCGTGAGCAAAAGCGTTTTCGCCGACGATGGCTTTGTTGGGTTGCGGTCCAAACGTGATGAGCTGGCTGAGCATCTGGCTCGCGCCGTAAAGTTTCTCGGTATTGATTTTGGTCTCGAACGGCAGCCGGTCATGGCGAGTCTTGATGGCCATGACAACTTCTTCGAGGGCCGCATTGCCCGCGCGCTCACCGATTCCATTGATTGTGCATTCCACCTGGCGCGCCCCGGCCCTCACGGCAGCGAGCGAGTTCGCAACCGCCAGCCCAAGATCGTCATGGCAGTGTACGCTAACAGTGGCTCGGTCGCCTAGAACTTGCACGATTTGGCCGATCAGCTCCGCGTATTCCTCGGGAACTGAATAGCCGACTGTGTCCGGCAGATTCACGGTTCGCGCACCAGCTTCGACTACGGCCTTGCATACCTGTTCGAGATACTCGAGGGGCGTTCGGGTTGCATCTTCCGCGGAGAACTCCACATCATCTGTATAGTTGCGGGCGAGTGCGACGGCCGCGCAGGCGTCGTCAAGCACTTGTTGACGGCTCTTGCGCAACTTGTGCTTAAGATGAATGTCGCTGGTTGCGATGAAGGTATGGATCCGAGGCCGCTTGGCATGATGCAGAGCGCGCGCGGCACCCTCGACATCGAGCGTACAAGCGCGAGCGAGAGCTGCAACCTGTACCCAAGGGTACTGTTTGCTGACCGCATCGACGGCTTCGAAGTCTCCCTCGGAGGCGATCGGGAAGCCCGCTTCCAAAATATCCACGCCCAGATCCACCAGTTGCGCGGCCATGGCGAGCTTTTCCGGAGTGGTCATACTGCAACCCGGGGACTGCTCGCCGTCACGTAAAGTGGTATCAAATATATAGACGCGGCTCAAGGGGTACTCCTGTTCTTAATCGAAACGAATTGATTCCATAGTAGGCGAATGGGATGAATCATGCAAATTTATACCGTTTGCATGTAGTATAAGAGATGGTTATGGGACTAAGCGCCTGAGCTGGAAGGTGTTATGGAACTCTATCCGCTTAAGGTGTTCTTGACAGTTGCAACAGAGCGCAGTTTTTCACGCGCCGGCGAGAAATTGCTGCGAACGCAGCCCGCGATTTCGATCGCAATTCAGCGCCTGGAGAGCGATTTAAAAGAAAAATTAATTGACCGTGCGGGTAGGGAATTGTTGCTAACCGACGCGGGCCGAGTGGTGCTGGAATATGCGCGGCGATTCCAGAATCTGGAGGGTGAGCTGGAGAACGCCCTGCGGGAGCTGAAGGACAACTATGCGGGCCGATTGTCGATTGGGGCGAACGAATCGACGACGCTGTATTTGATTCAGCACATTTCGCAATACCGGCGGCTCTTTCCGAAAGTGAAGGTGCAGGTGAGGCGATCGGAATCGAGCAAGATTCCCTCGCAACTGTTGGATGGAGAGCTGGAGTTGGGCGTGATCAGCTACGATCCCGGGGACGATCATCTGTCATCGACGGTCATCTACACAGATCGATTGATAATGATCGTGTCGCCGAAACATCGATTCGCAACGCGTGGCGAGGTTTCGATTGCGGAGCTGGACATGGAGACCTTCATCGCGCACAACGTGCTTTCCCCATATCGCGAGACGGTGATTCGGGAGTTCCAGCGCCACCGAGTGCCGTTGAATATGGATGTGGAGATGCCGACGGTGGAAACAATCCGCCGGCTGGTGCAGGACAACGAAGGGCTGGCGTTTCTTCCACGCATGTGTGTGGAGCAGGAGTTGAAGCAGGATTTGCTGCGCGAGGTTCGGGTGAGGGAACTGAACGTGGAGCGAAAGATTCGGCTGGTATATCCGGCGCGGCGCGCATTGAGCCATGCGGCCAAAGCGTTTCTCGAAGTAGTAAAACGCGCAAGCGGAGAACCGGAGGCGCTGCAGGAACCGGCGTGAGCCAGACGGGCGGGGCCGCGAACCAATCCGGCCAAGCCGCGGAAGCCAGAACATCGCGATTGCCCGAAGCCCCCATCGCAGTGGTGGGCGGAGGACTCATTGGCCTTTCCATTGCGTGGGAACTCGCGCGCGCGGGCTGGCGAGTAGCCGTCTTCGAAAAAAATTTGGTAGGTGGAGAGGCCAGTTGGGCTGGGGCAGGCATGCTGTCGCCCGGCGGCGAAATCGAGGGGCCGTCACCGCTGGCATCGCTCGCCCTGGAATCGAGAGCGCTGTACCGGCAGTTCGTGTTGGAACTGGAGAAAGCTTCCGGCCTCACGATCGACTATCAGGAATGCGGGTCGCTGGATCTGGCGTATTCGCCGGGTGAGTTGCAGGCCCTGGAATCCAGAGCAATCGAGCAGGAAGCGGGCGGGATTCACTCGAAAGCAGTTTCGGCCCAGCACATTCGGGCATTCTGGCCGCGGCTGCAAGGAGCGGATCTGGCGGGTGGCCGGTTTTACGCGAACGACGCGATTGTCAATCCGCGTGAGTTGACGCTGGCACTCGCGACGGCTTGCCGGAAGCTGGATGTGCCTGTTCAGCAGAGCTGCGCGGTGACGCGTGTCCGTGTTTTGGAGACGGCGGTGGAAGTGGAAGCCGCGTGCGGCAGCGGGCGATACGAAGCGGTCGTGATCGCGGCCGGCGCTTGGAGCAGCTCCATTCCGCTCGAAAGCGTGCCGCACATTCCGGCGGCCGAGCCAGTGAAGGGCCACCTGATCGGGTATCAGCAACCGGAGCAGACTTGCCCCACGATTGTTCGCCATGGCAGCACCTATCTGCTGCAGCGCACGAGCGGATTGCTGATCGTGGGTGCGTCGGTGGAGCATGTTGGGTTCGATCGCGCAGTGCGGCATGAGGTAGCGGCGGGACTGGCCGAGCAAGCGGCCTTCGTATTTCCGCACCTGGGCGAAACAACGCCGTCACAGACCTGGATTGGATTTCGTCCCGGCAGCGACGCTGTGCATATCGAATCGTGGCATTCGAAGCGCTTGTACCTGGCGTATGGGCACTACCGTAACGGCATCCTGCTTGCGCCGGTGACGGGGAAGAAGATTGCGGCACAGATTACCGCCAATTTGCGAACGCGCTAGCCCGTTTGCGCTGCACTTCCCGTATGAGTGTCGCTACACGCGGGCCGCGCTGGAGCAGCTTTTCCAACAGCGCTTCGAGCGCCGCTTCATCATCGCCGAGCCAATCCCGCGGGATCTCTTTCCAGGCGGAATCGACGACCTCCACGGGAAAGTTCTGAACCATGTCGAGCCAGGGCTGGAAGGAATCCAAAGAGCGAACTTCGTCGTATACGGTGGTGCGGAAGTAGAGGCCCTGGATGGGGGAATCCTGGAATTCCCAGTGCGGCCCATTGAAGGCGAAGCCGTGATCGATCATCTGGGCGAAGAAGCCCACGCGGGCCGGCGTTTCGCCCTTAAGGGGCGTCCAGGTCTTGGCGCGCGCGCGAAAGAACACGGCTTGCCGCGAATCCGCATTTCCCACCCATTTATCGAAGACCAGCGCGCCGAGGAAGTCGGCGCGGTTCTCGATTTTGTGCAGCAGCTTGTCAGGCAAGAAATCGAAAACGGCGACGCGATTGGGATCGACCGACATGCGCGAGCCGAAGTGCAGCCCGGGCAAAACAGGTTCGCGGCGAGGGCCGATCGAGAGATAAAGGTCCGGGTTGGCGGCGATAAAATCCGGCGTCAGTTCAACGAGCGCGGTGTCGGGCACATGGATTTGCAGATAACGCAGAAAGGCTGCCGCCAGCCATTCGTTGATCAGGATGCGGCGATGCTGCGGGTTGTTGGTGAATTTAACGACATAGAAGCCGCCGTCCTCGCCCTCGATGAGATGGGCCTGCGCGCCGCCGCGCATTTTGCGAATCAGGTTGCGGGCGCGAACGGGCATCGAAAAGGCCGAATGCGAGAATCAGGCTTGGGTTCAATCAAGCAAAAGGAGCACACGCAACGCATGCCGGAAGACGCCTCCGAGAAGCCATCGCCGAAAAACACCGATGAAGTGGCGCTGGAGTTGATGAAGTTCATTGCAGTCACGACAGGATACGGCAGGGGCACCCCGAGCGCCGGCTTCGGGGGGAAGGGCTCGCGGTCGAGCGAGGAATACGCGGACGCGCTACTGGAGCTATTCGAGCGTTGCCGCACTACCATCAGCAAGCCGTCGAAGCAGACGAAGTGAACAGCGGGAACCGCACACTGACCGGCGAAGCTGCGCCGCCACCGAAGAGTCGCGGCGCGTGCCGGGTTGCTATCTCTTCTTCTTTTTAGCCGCCTTTTTGACAGTCGGCCTCTTCGCTCCACCTTTCGAAGGCGCGGACTTTTTCTTCTGAGGAGCCGATTTCTTCGAACCCTTGGTGGGCGCAGTCTTTTTAGTTGCTGACTTCTTAGCTCCCTTCGAGGGCGCTGCCTTCTTCGCGGCGGACTTGCCGGCCCCTTTGGACGCCGTCTTCTTGACCGCCTTAGCAGGCGCTTTCTTGGCGGGAGCCTTCTTCGCGGCTCCTGCACCGCTCTGTTTCGTGCCGGCTTGCTTGGCGCTCGGCGCCTTCTTCGGTTCCGGCGGCTGCGGCGGAGCTGCGGCCTTCTTCACGCCCGTCGATTTCTTGGGAGAACTCTTCTTAGCAGGAGTCTTCTTGCCTTGGCCTTCCTGCGCGCCTTCAGAGCTCTCGCTCGAGCCGCCGCCTGGAGCACTGCCTTCCGAAGAGGTTGATCCTGCACCGTTCGAGGACGACTCGCCGGAGCTGCTGGTCGAAGTGTCCTCCGGTCGTTGACCGGCTTTGCGCGAGCCCGATGCAGCCTCCCCCAGGCTCTCGTCCTCGTCGTCCTCATCCTCCTCGTCGTCGCCGTATTCCTCTTTGTCGGACTCCAGCTCGGCGTGCTCGTCTTCGTAATCGAAGTCGTCGTCCTCATCATCTGGCCCAAGCCAGTAAATCAAGCTCACGATCTCCTCCTTTCGCACCTTCTCACTATGCATCGAGATGATGCGAGAAGCAAAATGATTTCACAACGCGTGCACAATGGCAAGCGCTAAATAGGAAATACGGGAACAAAAGGCTTCGAGTTGAAAGCGGGAGTGCCGCGCCCCGGCGTGTGTTATCGATTCAATGCGGCAGTCCGGACCGCTGCCTTGCGATGCAAGACCTGGGCCGGGACGCGGTGCGAAGTCGCGATATGGGCTTTGGACGAAGCGGGCGCTTTGCCGGACTTGAGTGCGGCCGGCGTCGCGGTGCGCCGCGAGAAATTGCCACGCCGCGCCCGCACCGGGTGCGGTGTGTCGTCGTGGTAGACCGCGGGAATCAGCAGCGTGTCGCCGGCCTCGAGCGAATCGGCGCCGCGGTTCACCGCGACAATCCGCTCGGGCGTCAGATGAAAACTCTTCGCAATCCCTGCCAGCGTGTCGCCGGTTTCGACGTGGTGCAATCGCCAAGCTTGGCGGTTTCCCGCGGGGACGCTTTCAAGCGCTGCTTGTGCGGATTCGGCGGTGCCTTTGGGTACGTGAATCTGGAAGCCCGCGGGAGCGAGCGCGCGAAGCAAGGACGGATTTAAATCGCGAATGACCGAGACGGGCTGCAAGGTAGCGTCGGCGATCAGGTTCAGGTTGGTGTCGGCCGTCAACTGAATGGTTTCGTATTCTACGGCAGGATCGACGTCAACGTTCTCCAGGCCGTAATCGGCTGGATTCTTGGCCATGATGGTCATGGCGACGATGATCGGCACGTAGTTGGCGGTTTCCTTGGGCAGAGCATGGCGCTTCAGCAGCTCCCAATAGTCCGCATAGCCGGTGCGCTCCACCGCGCGATCCACCCCGCCGGCGCCGCAATTGTAAGCCGCCATAGCCAGATACCAGTCGCCGTAACGCGCGTACAAATCTTTCAGGAACTTGGCGGCGGCGCGAGTGGCCTTCTCAGGATCGAACCGCTCGTCATAGGTGGCCGTGTGCTCCAGGTTGTAGAGCGTGCCGGTTCCAGGAATGAATTGCCACATGCCGACCGCTTTCTTGTAGGAAACTGCACGGGGCAAGAAGCCGGATTCCGCCTGTGCCAGATAGATCAATTCCTGGGGTACGCCTTCTTCGGAGAAGATGCGCTGGATCAGATCCTTGTAGCGCCCGGAACGGCGCAGTCCGGCAAGCAGGATTTTTCGCCCCTTGTCAGTAGAGAAGTAATGCACGTAGCCCAGCACGGGATCCGAGAGCTCCAGCGGGATGGCAGAGGCGGTCTGGTGCAGTTCCGTTTGCAACCGGGGCGCAAGGTTCGGATCGACCGGGAAGGTCATATGGCTGATCTCGTCGATGGGAGCCTTGTCGAACACGACAGCTTCTTCGGTTTGACCTGCGCCGAGCTTTTCGATATCGAAGCGATAGATGAGATCGCACAGCTCGTCGAGACGGCGCTCAATGCGGCGGTGATCTGGGAGCGAATCGGGGGCGTTGAGAAGCGCGTCGACGGCGGCGTCGAATTCATGCCGCGCGCCGCTCAGATTGCCCTGGAAGTAAAACTGGCGGCCGGCGTTGAAATGGGCGTCGGCGCGAGTGAGACGTTCGTCCGCTTCCGGGGAATGCGGGGTGGCGTCGGTTGCCAGTTCGGGATCGGTGGCCGGAACCTCCCTGGAGGCGGCGCCAGCGCTATCGGTGGCCGCACTCGAAGCGAAGGCGATAGAGGCGCCAGGAAGGTGGATCTTGGTTACCTGAGACTTGCCCAGAGAAGCCGCCGCGAGCAGAACCAATCCAGCGAAAACGCGTTGAGATGGTGCCATCATTCGATAAGCGAACTTTATGGTTCAAGAAAATAGTAACAGAACCATTACTCTATCTCAGCCTGCTTTACACGGTCAAGTCGAAAAAGTCCCGACTGTATTACTTCTCATATCGACCTTCCATTCGGCATACTGTAGCCTAACCGCTGCGGAGGGTGGGTGGTAAACCCAACGTGGCGTTAGGGTTAAGCGCGCATATCCGCCTGGAAACAAACATCACGCTGCAGTATGGACGCGCCGGGACGGCGCTGGATTTCCAACCTATCGGGAGGGAAGCGCCCCGCAGCGCTTCCAAGACCGAAAGATGAAGCAGAGTTAATACCAGGAGGGCGCTAGCGGGTCGGAACCGGCTGTACGGCGCGGCTCGAGATGATGCGGTCAATCATGCCGTAGTCAAGCGCGGCTTCCGGTTCGAGAATGTAGTCGCGGTCCACGTCGCGCGCGATTTTGTCGACCGGCTGGCCAGTAGCGTCGGCCAGGATCTCGTTGAGCGACTGGCGCATACGCAGGATCTCGCGAGCGTAGATATCGATGTCGGCCGCCTGGCCACCCAGACCGCTCATGGAGGGCTGGTGAATCAGGATGCGCGAATTCGGCAGGCTGAAGCGCTTGCCCTTGGCGCCACACGCCAGCAGAACGGCGGCCATGGACGCCGCTTGGCCGATGCAATAGGTCACGATGTCCGGTTCGACCAGGCGCATGGTGTCCAGAATGGCCAGTCCGGCGGTGATCGAGCCGCCCGGGGAATTGATGTACAGCGAGATATCCCGTTCGGGATCTTCGGCGGCCAGAAATAACATCTGTGCCATCACGAGATTGGCGACATTATCATCGATGGGCGTGCCCAGAAAAATGATATTTTCCTTGAGCAGCCGGGAGTAGATATCGTAGGCGCGTTCGCCCCGCGACGTCTGCTCCACCACCATCGGGACGAGGACTGAGTTATTCATCAAAAGCTCCTTTACTCAAAAGCTCTGCGCTACCTGGAGAGCCCTGCGCGCGTCAAAGAGGGTGCATCCCCATCATATGACGGGTGCCCAGTAGGTTGATTGTTTATACTCGGGTGCGGGCTATTGACGGGGGTTTGCGAGCAGGGCATAGTGGAAGATTCACGAGGAAGTACTTTTCCTTCTATGGTTTGCCATGCCACATAGTGGGCGCGGGAAATCTGGGAGAAAAACGTAGATCTTTGTGACTCCGCGGCTAATTGTCGGAGCGATTCTGGACGATTAGCTAGGTAGCGCATAGAGATCTGCGCGACATATGAAAGTGCTCATAGCCGACGACAGCGCGACCTCCCGCATTTTATTGCGGAGTTCGCTGCTGCGTTGGGGGTACGATGTCGCAGTGGCGGAAAATGGTGCGCAGGCTTGGGAGATTCTGGCCGCGCCGGATGCGCCCACCATGGCCATTTTGGATTGGGTGATGCCTCATATGACGGGCCCGGAGGTCTGCCGGCGGGTGCGCGAAGCGCATCGCGAGCCTTACACCTATATCCTGCTCCTAACCTCTAAGAACACCAAGGACGAGACCGTGGAAGGCCTGGAAGCGGGGGCCGACGACTACATTGTGAAGCCGTTCGATGAACACGAACTGCAGGTGCGGCTGCGCGCGGGCCAGCGCATCGTCGACTTACAAATGCACCTGCTGCGTGCTCGGGAAGAACTACGCGAGCGCGCCAACAAAGATCTCCTGACGATGCTTCCGAATCGGCCAGCCATTGCGGCGCGGCTTGAGCAGGAGCTTTCGCGGTGCCATCGCGACCGGCGAACGGTGGGAGTGATTCTGCTCGACATCGATCATTTCAAGAAGATCAACGATACCTACGGCCATTTCGCCGGCGATGCGGTGCTGCGCGAAACAGCGGCGCGTCTGCGCGGCAATATGCGGCCATATGACGCAGTAGGCCGGTATGGCGGGGAAGAGTTCTTGGTCGTGCTGCCGAATTGCGATCTGGAGCAAGCCGCCACGCAAGCGGAACGCATGCGGCACAAGTTGCATTCCAGCACGATGATTGTAGACGGTGCCGAAATGCGCGTGTCCGCGAGCTTCGGTGTCACCGTTTCCGACGGCTCCGAGCGTAATTCAGACGTTTTCGTGCGAGTAGCCGATGAGGCGCTGTATCGCGCAAAAGCCAGCGGCCGGAATTGCGTGGCCAGCCTGACTCTGCAGGATTCAGCAGCCCGATTAAGCTAGCGCGTGCTGTCCGGAGGGGCGCGAGCCGTTGATATACTGTGATCTGTTGCGCCCGTAGCTCAGCTGGATAGAGCGTCTGGCTACGAACCAGAAGGTCGGCAGTTCGAATCTGTCCGGGCGCACCATCTCCGTCTCTCATTCCTTTCTTGATCACGTCGCGTGCCCACAGGCCTCGCTTACGGACGTCTCCGAAACCCGAAGATAGCTGGCCTCCAGGGTAATTGTTCTTGCGTACGATACAATTTCCGCGGGACGGAAACTGGCATTGACACTCAAGCCGATAGACTACGTCAGTCTCATCATCTACTTCGCGTTTGTACTCGGCATCGGATGGATGGCCAAGCGCAAAGTAAAAAGCAGCGAAGATTTTCTCACGAGCAAGCATTCGGTGCCGGTTTGGATTACCAGCCTGGCGTTCATCGCGGCCAACCTAGGTGCCCAGGAAATGATCGGCATGTGCGCCTCCGGCGCCAAGTACGGGCTGATGACCGCACAGTTTTACTGGCTGGGCGCGGTGCCCGCCATGGTGTTCGTGGGCGTCTTCATGATGCCGTTCTACTACGGCAGCCGCGCGCGCAGCGTCCCCGAATATCTCAAACTGCGCTTTGACGAAAAGACGCGCGGCTTGAACGCCATCACCTTCGCCGTGATGACCATCTTCTCTTCCGGCATCAGCATGTACGCTTTAGGGCTGCTGTTCGAGCTGGTGCTGAAGTGGAATTTCACCAACTCCGTGCTGCTCTCGGCGGCCATCGTCTTGATCTACACCCTGCTGGGCGGATTGACCAGCGCCATTTACAACGAAGTCGTGCAGTTCTTTCTCATCATTCTCGGCTTTGCACCGCTGTCGCTGCTCGCAGTCGAAAAAGCCGGTGGATGGAGTGGCGTCTCCAGCCGTCTTCAGCCCGTCATGACCCACACCTGGAAATACGCGGCGCATTCCACTGAAAATCCCATGGGCATCGAGGTCTTCGGATTGGTGGCGGGTTTGGGATTCGTTCTGTCCTTCGGCTATTGGTGCACAAATTTTCTTGTGATTCAGCGCGCGATGGCGGCAAAAGATATGGCCGGCGCGCGCCAGACTCCGCTGTTCGCGGCATTCCCGAAGATCTTTATGCCTTTCGTGGTCATTTTGCCCGGCATTGCAGCCGTAGCGTTGATGAGCATGTCGTCTGGCTACACGGTTCCGCTAAAAGCGGCTGGCGGCTACGATTACGATCAGGTGCTCACCACCTTAATGGCGAAGTTCTATCCCAATGGCATGCTCGGCATCGGCCTCACGGCGCTGATGGCTTCGTTCATGTCGGGCATGGCCGGTAATGTAACGGCGTTCAATACCGTCTTCACTTACGATATCTACCAAAGCTACTTTCGCCGCCATGCTCCCGACAGTCATTATTTATGGATTGGCCGCGTGACCACTGTTGTGGGCGTGGCGCTTTCCCTCGCCACCGCATATCTTGCCACTCACTTCAACAACATCATGGATTTTCTCCAACTGGTGTTCGCCTTCGTGAACGCGCCGCTCTTTGCGACATTTCTGCTAGGCATGTTTTGGAAGCGCACAACCGCGGATGGAGCTTTCTGGGGCTTGCTCACCGGGCTTGTGGGCGGCGGCGCAACCCTGGGACTCACTGTTGCAGAGAATAAGGGCGGCTGGATTGCGAATCTCCATGAGTTCCCTTCATCAATGGCGCAGAACTTCTGGATAGCGATCATCTCGTGGTCGGCGTGTCTCGTCGTCACGGTGCTGGTCACTTTCGTTACGCAGTCGAAACCCGAAAACGAGCTGCACAACCTGGTCTACGGCGTCACGGATATCCCGCATGAAGGCGCTGCGCCGTGGTATAAGCGCCCAGTACCGCTCGCTTTCGTGGTGATCGCGGTCCTGGTCATCATCAACATCATCTTCTGGTAAAGATATGGACGACTTACGCCGGCCGACAGGAATTCTATTCGCAATTTTGGGGTTGATTCTCTTGCTGTATGGGCTGATCAGCCCGGAGGTGCAGGCGCCGTTGGAACCCGGAGTCAATGTGAATTTGTGGTGCGGCTTGACGCTGTTTGTCTTTGGGGGATGCCTGCTTTGGCTATCGTTCCGGGCGAAATCGTAGCGCTGTTTCGCGCCCGCTTTGACTCCACCGCCACACCGGCCGTTTATCGCGCGCCGGGGCGCGTCAACTTGATCGGTGAGCACACCGATTACAACCTCGGCTACGTTTTTCCCATCGCGCTCGAAATGGCTTGCTACGCCGCGATTGCACCGGCAACCCACGGCAGGCTGCGCGTGTATTCGCGAGACCTCGGTGAAGAGTGCGCCATCGACGTTCGAGAAATCGCGCAGGCAAAACCAAAACACAAGTGGAGCGATTACGTCATTGGCGTGGCGCAAGAGCTCGCCAAAGGGGGCTTCGAGATACAACCGGCAGACATGTTCGTCGCAAGCGACGTGCCTGCAGGCTCCGGGCTCAGCTCCTCGGCGGCGCTCGAGATTGCGACTGCCGTAGCTCTGCTCGGATCGCGATCCATGCCCAAGCTCGACATCGTGCTGGTGGGACAGCGGGCAGAGTCGAAGTTTGTGGGCGTGCCGGTCGGCATCATGGACCAATACGCGTCTGTATTCGGACGCGAGCACGCTGCGATTCAGATCGATTGCAGAAGTCTGCAGCACGAATACGTGCCGCTGCCGGACGATATCAGCATCGTCGCGGTGAATTCGATGGTCAAGCATGAGCTCGGCGCATCGGCCTATCGCGAGCGCGTCGCGGAGTGCCAACAAGCCGTCCGCGCGATTCAACAGGTCGCTCCTAATGTACAGAGCCTGCGCGATGTGCCCTTAAGCCTCTTCGAGCAAATTGAAAGCCGCATTCCGGACGTGCCGCGCCGCCGTGCCAGACATGTCATTTCCGATACGCAGCGGGTCCTCGATCTCGCGGCGGCTGCGCGCGCTCGCGATTTGCCAGGCATGGGCCGCCTGTTCGTCGCTTCTCATCGCAGCATGCAGCACGATTACGAGATCAGTTGCGAGGAAATCGATTTTCTGGTCGACACCGCAATTAACATTCCCGGTGTCTATGGCGCGCGCATGACCGGCGGCGGCTTCGGTGGATGCACGGTCAACCTGGTTGCCCCGGAAGCCGTAGAAACCTTCCGCCAATACCTGCACACCGCTTACCTAGACCGCTATGGTAAGGACGCTGCGTTCTACGATTGCAAACCCGCCGCGGGCGCTGAGCGCGTGGACCCTAGCTGATAAACGCCTCCATGTGGCAGCAGAACTATGCGCCCATCGGTGGCAGCCTCGCAGCTTCCGCGCTGGTGGCGGCGCTGCCCGTCATCGCGCTGCTGTATGCAATCGGCGTGCGCCGGGTCAGCGCCTGGAAATCGTCCATTGTCGGCCTTCTGGCCGCCCTGCTGGTAGCGATATTCGCCTATCGCATGCCGCCGCTGTTGGTGGTCGACTCGGCTCTGTATGGCGCTGCATTCGGCGCGTTCCCAATCTTTTGGGTCATCTATTGGGCCATTGTTCTCTACCGCCTTACACTCGACACCGGCAAGTTCGAAACACTGAAAAACTCGATCGCACAGCTCACTACCGATAGAACCTTGCAAGCGCTGCTGATTGCATTCGCATTCGGCGCATTCCTTGAAGGCGCCGCTGGATTTGGGACCCCGGTTGCCGTGGCCGCCGCCATTCTGGGCGGCCTAGGTTTTGCCGCATTCGAAGCCGCAGCCATCTGCCTGCTCGCAAATACCGCCCCGGTAGCCTTCGGCTCCATCGCAATTCCGCTGGTCACGCTTGCGGCGACCACCGGGCTGCCCATCGACCTGCTCAGCAAATATGTAGGCCGCCTCTGCGCACCGGTAGCGCTGTTCATTCCGGCGTACTTGGTTCTTGTGCTGGGTGGAAGAAAGGCGCTACGCCGCGTGTGGCCGGCGGCCGTGGTCTGCGGCGCCTGCTTCGCGGCCACACAGTTCCTGATCTCAAACTTCATCGGCCCCTATCTGACAGACATTCTGGCCTCTCTGGCCGCGGTACTCGGCCTGATACTGCTACTGCAGTTTTGGAGCCCACCGGCCATCGCCCTGCTGCACACGCGATACTCAACGCGCGAGTTGGTTGACGCCTGGTCTCCTTATCTACTCCTGGTGCTGTTTATTCTGCTGTGGAGCATTGACGCGGTTAAAGCGTTCTTAAATCGCCCCAGCCTGACGTTCGCTTGGCCTGGCCTGCACAATGTAGTTCAGCAGATTCCTCCCGTTGTTGCGCGCGCCGCGCCCTACGCCGCCCTATACAGGTTTCGATACCTCGCCGAAGCGGGAACCGCGTGCGCCATCGCGGCCGTCGCCACGGCTCTGATTCTTCGCGTGCGCCCCCGGCGATTCCTCCGTTTAGCCGCCCAGTCCGCCGATCAATTGAAATTCTCCTTTGTCAGCATCATCGCGGTCCTCGCCCTGGCGTTTGTGATGAATTACTCGGGAGCCACGGCCACTCTGGGACTCGTCTTCGCCTCCACCGGCCGCGCCTTTCCCTTCTTCAGCGCCATGCTCGGCTGGCTCGGCGTGTTCCTCACTGGCAGCGATACATCCGCCAATGCGCTCTTCGGCAGCTTGCAGCAGGTAACGGCACACCGTCTCGGTCTGAACCCGGCGCTTATGGCGTCGGCCAATTCCGCGGGCGGCGTTATGGGAAAGATGATCAGCTTGCAAAGTATCGCCGTCGCCGCCGCAGCGGCAGGATTGAAGCCGCAAGATGAACCAGCCCTGTTCCGCTTCACCCTGAAACACAGCCTGTTTCTGGCGAGCGTGGTTGGTGTACTCTGTTTAATGTACGCGCGCTCTTGACAGACGTACATGCGGCATGTACACTGGAACTGCTATGAAGTGCACCGCTACTCAGCTACGGAAGACGCTCTTTACGGCGTTGGATAAGGCCGCTACCGGAGAACCCTTGGAAGTAGTTCATAAAGGGAATACGTTCCGGATTGTTCCAGAGCAATCCGGGTCGAAACTCTCCCGGCTCACTCGGCGGAACACGCTTCTCGTACCTCCTGAGTCCATTGCAGACAGCGATCCCGAACTGCTGGCTGAAATGGAAGCAGAGTGGGAAGAGGACTGGAAAGAGATTTGAGCATCGCTTACCTGGACACCCAGACCGTCATCTGGCTTCATGCGGGCGCTTCAGAAAACTTGACCGAAGAGGCGAAGCGGCAGATCCAAAACAACGATCTGCTGATTTCGCCTATGGTCTTGCTCGAATTAGAGTACTTATTTGAGCGGAAAAGGGTGAGCACAACCGCAACGAAAATATACACAGATCTGCACATCGATTTTGGAGTGACGCTTTGCAGCTTTCCGTTTCCGGCGATCGCAAACGCCGCTCTGTCCTGCAAATGGACTCGCGATCCCTTTGATCGCCTGATCGTTTCGCATGCCAAGGCAAACGGAAACTCAGTGTTGATCACTTCAGATCGCGAAATCCGACAGAACTACCGGGGAGCCAAGTGGTAACCAGCCTCATCCCCCGATTGAATACATCGGCCTTTGCGGCGCCACAAAACCGGCGCGATTAATCTCATGCCCGGCCCACTTCTGCCAAACCGTGGAACGAATCGCCGCCTCGAGCTCGGCACCCGAATCGGACCGCTCGAGCAGCGGCTTGATATCGGTTTCTTCCCGCGCAAATAGACAATAGCGCAGCTTGCCGTCCGCGGTAAGGCGCAGGCGGTTGCAGTTCATGCAGAATGGACGGCTGACAGAGGCAATGAACCCGACCCGGTAGCCATCCGCAAACTGATACTCGGTCGCAGGCGCGCGCGGGTCCGCGTCTGCAACAGGGGTCAGCGGTCCGAATTCGCGGGACAAGATTTCGATCATCTCGTCCGCCGTGAGCACCCGCTCAAGAGACCAGAGCTGCTGAGCGTCCAGCGGCATGAACTCGATGAAGCGCACCTCCATTTTGCGCTCGCGTCCAAAGCGCACTAGCGGGAGAATATCCGGCTCCATGAGGCCCTTGATCGCCACTGCGTTCAGCTTGATGGAAAAGCCTGCCGCCAGGGCGCAATCGATGCCGGCCCGCACGCGATCCAGATCGTCACGCCGCGCGATGGTCCGGAACCGTTCCCGGTCGAGCGTATCTAGATGTATATTCAGACGCCGCAGGCCCGCGGCATGCAACGGCTTGACGGCTTCGCGCAGCAGCACGCCGTTAGTCGTCAGCGCCAGGTCTCGAATCCCTGCCGTCTTCGCCAGCACTGCGATCAGCTCCGGCAGCTTGGGACGCAGCAGCGGCTCGCCCCCGGTCAAGCGAATCTTCGACAGCCCCAACGAGACGGCCATCGATACAAATCGGGCGATCTGCTCAAAGTTCAGCAACGATCGCACCGGCGCGAACTGCGCCCCCTGCTCGGGCATGCAATAGAAACACCGGATGTTGCATCGGTCCGTCAAGCTAATGCGCAGGTCGGAATGAATCCGGCCATAGGAATCGGCCAGTCGACCAGCGAGCGGCGGGTGGGAACTCGAAACAGGCGCCAGTTGAACCAACATACGCACTCTCAGGCAACAGACAACATGCGCTCGAGTGGCGCGCGTGCGCGCAGCATGATCTCGGCGGGCGGTTCGACCCGCGGCTCGAGCGTTTCGAGACACGCCAGCAGCTTCTCAAGCGAGTTGAGCCTCATGTAAGGACACTCGCTGCAGTTGCAGCTTTCATTGGCGACGAAATAGAACCTCTTGGCCGGCGCGAGCTTTTCGAGTGAATACCGGACCCCGCTCTCGGTCACCACAATGAACTCTTCCGCCGTTTGAATCGTACACCAATCGACGATCGCCGAAGGGCAGCCGACGAAATCAGCCATCCGAAGCACCTCCCCGGGGCATTCAGGATGCGCGGCAACCAGCGCCTCCGGATGCTGCGCACGCGCGGCCGCCAGGCGCCGCGCCGGGAACGTTGAATGTACAATGCAAGCGCCTTGCCAGATCTTCATGTTCTTGCGGCCGGTTTGCTTCTGAACGTAGTTGCCCAGGTTGATGTCGGGCACGAACAGAATCGGCTTATGCGCGGGAATCGAGTTCACTACCGCGACCGCATTGCGCGAAGTGCAAACAAAATCGCTCTCCGCCTGCACCTCCAGCGACGTGTTGAGGTAACTGACGATCACATGTTCGGGGTTGCGCCGTTTGAAGGCGCGGACGCCCTCGGCTGGGCAACTATCCACCAGACTACAACCGGCATTCTGGTCGGGAATCACCACAACCCGCTCCGGATTCAATACTTTGATGGTTTCCGCCATTGACCGCACACCGCAGAACACAATTGCCTCGCCACCCAAACCTCGGGCCGCTTGAGCCAGTTCCACCGCGTCGCCAATCGAATCCGCCATTTCCTGGATCTCCGGATCCTGGTAGTGGTGCGCCAGAATAACGGCCCGCCGCCGCGCCTTTAGGGTCGCGATCTCTTCGGCAATAGTAAGCCCGGAAACCATTGCTGTCCATCAGTTTAGCGCGTTCCGGGGTACAGCCGGTCTAGTACCTCTATAGGGCTGAATTCTCGTAACTATATTCGGTGCAGCGAGTCGAAGGGGAAAGCGCGGGCATCCTCCGAGCCTGCGTAGATACGGGGACTGACCGAACGAGAGACGGCCAGTCCCGTTATTTTTTAGAAGTTGATCGTCATCCCGAACTCGATCTGACGCGGCGCCCCGAGCGCGTATACGCCTGTTCCCAACCCGACACGGTTCGAGATACGGTTCGCCTGAGTCGTACCGTTGACAGACCCCGCTGCCCCAGTCAGCAACCCGGACAACACGTTCGGCGGCAGATCGAAATTCGCGAAGTTGAATAAGTTGAAGATGCCGCAGCTCGGTTCGATTTCGAAACGCTCGCCGAATTTGTGAACCCAGCTTATGCGTGTATCAAAGTCGCGCAGCGGCCCCGTACCCACTTGTCCCGGAGGTGGAACAGCAATGGTCGGCGCCACAGCGCCCAACGCCTGAAGCTGGGCCGTGGTGAATAGGCCATTCGCAATCAAAACCTGTCCCGCCGGCGTCGGCTGCCCGGCAACCGTGTTGTTGTAATTCTGAATGACACCTCCCAGCTGCGAGGCAGAGATACCGCGCCCGAATTCTCCTACCGCGGTACCGGGCAGAAGGTCGCCCACCGTGCCGTCTCCCGTGAAATCGGTTCGGAAGATCTCGCCCGGCCCGAGACCGGAGTTCGGAACGGTCAAGTTCAGCGGCAGTCCGGAATAAAAGTGCGCTGTGACTGAGGTTCGGAAGCCGCCCGGCAGATCGGCCACCCCGCCGAACGACAGTTGATTTGTACGGTCCAGCGCGGAGGGCCCCTCGTAAGCCAGCGGATGGTCATTATCGATCGCCGAGTTCACGAAATCCTGATCGCCGAGGCTGAACGAGCCGGGGCTGCTCGCGCTTGCCGCCCCTGGCTCAACGAAACGCGACAGGCTGTAAGCGATCTGGAAATTGACGTTCTTGATCCCAGGCAGCGGACTGCGCGCCTGCTGATTGAGCTTTACGTCCAACCCGTTGTAAACCGAACGCCCGATCGGCTCCAGTTCGGGAACCTCCGGCGCCGCCGGATTCAACCCTGGGAACGCACAGCCATACGAGAAGGGACATACGCCGCCAAAATCGATGCCCGGTGACGTCAGGCCATTGCTGGCGAAATCAGCCATCGTGGCCCCGTGGTTGATTGCATCCTGGATAGAGGACCAGCCATTGGCCGTGAGCGTCGCCGCAATTGCGGCCTGCGCCGCGCTCTTGTTGAAATAGCGGATGTCGCCCACGTGGTTCTGATCGATCCCCAGCAGCAGGTGCGTCGTGATATTACGCAGGTAATCCATCGTCAGCACGGTTCCCGGCCGCAGCTCGCGTTGGAACCCTGCATTCATCTGCAGCGAGCGAGGCGTTTTGTAATCGGGCGCGAAAAGGCCAAGCGGAAGGTTTACCCCGCTGTTCAATTGGCTCACAAGGTAATTCGGGTTCGCTGCGGAAAGGCTGAACGGAATTTGAGCCTGGTAAGCGGCCTGCGCCGCCGCCAATCCCGATGCAGCCTGACCGACGGTTTCATTGCACAACGCGGGGTTCACCGACGTGGTACCCCCGGGTACGGCGAAAGGCAATGCTTGCCCGAACACGCAAGGCGTCGGCGTCGCCAGGAACGCGCCAGACGCCAACCGCAACGGCCGGTCGAACAGCACGTTGTTGAAGATCACGTTCTCATAAAACAACCCCGAGCCGATCCGGAACACCGTTTTCCCATCGCCCTTTGGGTCCCACGCAAAGCCGATCTGCGGAGCAAAATTCAGGTTCGGCTGATTTACCTGCCCGCCGGTGCCAGGGATCAGCGCATTCAGTTGCGGGAAGCCTGGCAAATCGCTGTCGGTGCGCCCGGTGTCCCTCACGTACCGCAGCCCATAAATCATTGTCAAGTTCGGATGAATCTTCCAGGTGTCGCCCAGATACGCGCCAAAGCGATTATCCGGTCCAAGCAGGCCGGCCGGATAGCCCAGGCCTGGCTTTTCCGTCGAGTAGCCCTGTCCATCGCCGAAAATGGCGAGTTCGACTGGATAGTTCAACGGATTCGAAGCACCGCCCGGAAACGGACCCGCTGCTGCGGCCGCAATATCTCCAGGACTGGTATTCGTGACCACCTGCGGCGCAAGCTTGAAGAAGCTGGCGAACCCGCCCGATTCGATGTGATTGTAGTTCACCCCGAACCGGACGAAGTGCGTGCCCAGCGGCTTTCCGCCGTCATACTTTACCTGGTTGTCATGCTGCAGCGTCGCTTGCGGCGCCAACAAGTTGGGGCCCGTCTGCGGCCCGTTTGTCACGTCCAAATTGAGGCCAAGGTTGGCAAGCGGAAGACTGCTGCCGACCACCGCATCTGCGATGTTGTTCTCGAAATGCATCTCCGAGAAGCGGATTGTATGGGTCCAACTGCCGGTCGTGATATCGAGTCCGGCAACGTGGTTGCGTGTATAATCCTTGTTCTTATACACCTGGAAACTCGACGAGAAGAACGTGGCGTCAGCCAGGTTGGAGAAGTAGTTGAAGCGATAAAAAAAGTGCACGTTGCTGCTGATGTTCCAATCCAATCGGGCCATCGGTTCGTTTTCGCGGAACGGCGCCGACCACGCTCCGGAGAAATTCGAAAACGGGGCTGGATACAGCACCGGCGATTCCTCATCCTGCTTGGTGCGCTCGTAATCGAGGAAGAAGAAGAGCTTGTTCTTGATGATCGGACCGCCCAACCGCCCGCCGAACTGGTTCCGCTGATACGGCGCCGGAATGCCTTCCGGATGCGGGAGCTGCGCGCTCCAGCGCGCATCGCGAATGAAGTAGAACAGCTCGCCGTGAATTTCGTTCGTGCCCGAGCGCGTCGTTACGTTCACCGCGCCCGAAGAGGTCAGGTCATTGGAAAGATCGAGATTTGATTGACTGAGCTGGAATTCCTGGATGCCGCTCGAAGGAATATCTTCCGTTGTCGTTCCCACTGTCTCATCCGATATGTCCACTCCGTCCACGGCAATTCGCGCCGTGCGTCCGAACCGCCCACCAAACGAAATGGACGAGTAGCCCACTTTCGTCGGGTCGAAATTCGTCCCATCCTGAATCTGCACGCCCGGCTCGAGCTGCGCCAGATCCAGAAAGTTACGTCCGTTGATCGGCAACTCGTCGATCTGCTGCGCCGTCAGCACCCCTTGAACCGTGGCCTGATCCGGATTCACCGCGACGGCGCTTGTCGTGACCTCCACAATTTGTGAAGCTTGCCCGATGGTCAATTTCACGTTTCCATTGGCCGTTACCCCCACCTGCACCGTGACCTTCAGCTTGACCGTGGAAAAACCAGGCTGTTCGACAGTCACTTGATACTCGCCCGGAATCAACCCTCCGGAATTGTAAATGCCGTCCGAATTCGCCGTGAACCCTGTCGACTGGCCGTTCGCGAGGTTTGTAATCGTCACCTTGGCGCCGACCACCGCCGCGCCCGAGGGATCGGTAACAACTCCACTGATGCTGCCAGTTGCGACGGTTGTTTGGGCAAAGGCGCTGAAACCAAACGCCAGTAACACAAGTAAGCAAGTGAACGCAAAAATGGACTTAGCCATCATAGAGCTCCCCCTATGGAGCGGGAAAAGTATAACAGAGATATGACGGCTTTTCTAGATGTGTATTACACGAGTTCTAACCGAAACATAACTCGCTTCGAACGAAATGGGAGCAACATGTTCTCGCATTAGCTGCGGGTAAGATAGCGCATGGACCAGGCTGACCGCAATGTATAGAAATAAAAAAAGGGGAGCCGAAAAGGCTCCCCTTTGAATTCACTCAGGGCTATCAGAACATCAGTTTCAGGGCCAGCACCATGCCACGCGGATTGCTGGAGAAGTACTGGGAAGGATCGCCGAAGGTTGGCGTCGAAGGGATGTAGAACGGGTGAGTCGAAGCGTTCGCCGTACCTGATGCGGGAGCAATATCGCTGATATTGCCATTCACATATTGCGGATGGTTCAGGACATTGAAAACGCGCGCTGAGAATTCGAGTCTCGTTCTCTCAGTGATGTTGAAGCGCTTCGCCGCCGTCGCATCGAGATCGTCGATAGGCGGAAAATGCGCGGTGTTGCGGCCCGCCGTGGCAATCACGCCGGTCGGCGTCGCCACATACTGGGCATTCGGATTATTTACGAGATAGCCGACGGTCTGGCCCGCGGAATTGGTCAGCGCGGTGACACCGGAACCCACACCCGGCGTCCCGCCATTCGGATTAACCGAAGCGCGATCCGGTGCCGAATCGAAGTTCAGGTTCGCGTCATCGCCGGCTTGCACGGTATACAGCGTCCCGGTTTGATACTGATAAACGGGGGCGATTTCCCAATTTCCGACGACGTTCTTCATGAACCAATTGGAATGCTTGAAGTAGGGAAGATCATACATCATTTCGAGGCTGATGCGGTTCCGATGATCAAGCGCCGAACTGGAACGATCTGCAGCGACATCCTGGGAGTTCTGCGGCCGCCGCGGCGTCGCATAGGTACTGAATACTTCAGCAGTCGAATTGTCAATATCATGGCTCCAGGTATAAGAGCCGATGAACTGCAGACCGTTGCTGAAGCGCCGCGTTAGTTGGTTGGCCCAGCCGTGATACGTGGAGCTTCCGTACGGCTGATAGGAGGTAATGATGGAACTGTTGAAGCCGGCATTGAAGTATGCCGGAACGATTCCGCCCTCGGGCGTACCGGCGATAGCTTCCAGATTATCCACCGTATTGGTCAGAGAATTGAGAGTAGCCTGGCTCGGCATCGACCAGAATAGCGGTACGGCATTGGACGCATTCACGATCGGGACGATGTTGAGCTGGTCCTGAACCGGCAGGTCCAGACCACGCGTGCCCAGATAGCGCGTCTCGAAGACATAGTTGCCGGCGAATTCATGTTCGATTCCGAAGTTCCACTGGTAGGATTCAGGCCGGTGTTGGAGGTCCGGAACAAAGCCTGCTGTGGCCGCCCTGGCTTCAGCAGGCGTGTAGCTCGAGGACGGGAGGGTCCCCGGAATCCCACCCGTGGCCAGGAAGTTCGTTCCCGGTTGACCATTGAGACAGGTCGCGGCTGTCGTGCAACCCGTGACATCCACGGTGGTCGAAAGCTCTGGAGGCAGGCTGAGCAGACCCAGGTTGTCGAACAAAACGTCGTAGTTGATGCCGAAGCCCGCGCGGATCGAGGTCTTGCCGCTGGTTCCGGGCGAGTACGCGATACCGATGCGAGGCTCGAAATTGGTCTTCTGCGGCCGCGGCGAATTGAATTCGATGAGGCCGGGCACGCTGGCGATAGAATTGAGGCTTTGCTCTTCTTCCGCTGCCGGAACCGTGTCGTATTCATAGCGCAGGCCCAGGTTCACGGTGAGATTCGGCCGGACTCTCCAGGTGTCATTCCCGTACCAACCGAACAGCCACCGGTTACCCCAATAGATCGGGACGCCTTGCGAGCGCTGTGCGATATAGTCGGGCGTAAAATCCAGCAGGTAGTCGCTGAAGTAGTTGTATTCGTAATCGCCACGGGAACGTTGCGTGAACGTTTGCGGCGAGATATTGCGGATCCCGTCGAAACCGAACTTGAAGCTGTGCTTCCCCTTCGTCAAAGTGATGTTATCGGTGAGTTCATACGTGTTCTGATATCCGCCCTGAGGAGCATTGGGATCCGGTCCGATTTGCAGGCCGCCCAGGTCGTTGAAGGCAAGGTTGGGGAATTGATCCAGTCCTGGGAACGTGAAGTTCCCTACGGGATCCTGCGTGGAGTTTCGATTGTAGCCGAGGCGAAATTCATTGATCAGGGTCGGAGAAAAGTTGTGGTATTCAGAGAACGCGAACAGATACGAGTTGTCCGGTATGGTCGAAAAGAAGACCGGGAAGGTCGCGGCCGTATCGATTGAGCCCGTACGATTCGAGACAAAGCGTCCGCGCAGGGCGTCTTTGTCGGAAATGTTGTAGTCAATGGCAGCTACTCCGTTCGCTGCGTTTGTGTAGTTCGGCTTGGCAACGGAAATCAGGCCGATTTGAATCGGAGTACCAGTGATACTTCCGGTTGCGGCTTGCACATAAGAGGGACCGGCCGCCAGCGTACTGAGAAGCGGATAAGGCTGCACCGATGGGCTTACCGCGGTGGGGGCGGTGCCGGCGTATTTCTGGAAGATCGACAGGTTGGTTTGGTTCACGTCCGGATTGGCCGCGATGGTGGCATATCCGGCCGCGGTGGGAGCATAGATTGCGCCCCCCGAACCCGCTTCACCGATCGGATTGTACTCATAGTTGACAAAGAAGAACAGCTTGTTCCTGATGATCGGGCCGCCGACCGTTCCGCCGAAACGGTTGTCGTCGAATCGCGGGTGCAGTGGCGTCCCGCTGATCGCGCTGAAGTTGTCAGCGGCGTTCAGGTCCCGGTTCTGGAAATATTCATATAGGGTTCCATGAAAGCTGTTTGTCCCGCTTTTCACGTTGATATTGAACTGGCCGCCGGAAGAATGGCCGAAATCCGGAGAAAACTGGTTCGCCAGAAGCGAGAATTCGGTAACCGAATCGTTGGGAACGGCCACCATCGGGCCCGTCACGGTGCCGCTGTTGTTGTCGATTCCCTCAATGGTGAAGTTATTGTTGCGAGGGCGCTGACCGCCGACTGAAGGCCCGCTTCCAGCGCCTACCGCACCGCTGGTTGCCACGCCCGCCGATAAGAGCGATAGATTCAGCACTCCCGACCCCGTCGCGGTGAGCGGCAGGTCCTCAATCTGCTTCGTGTCGAAATTCGTCTGGATTTGCGCGGTGGTCGTGTCCACAGCCACCGCCGATTCCGATACTTGGACGCTGGTGGTCGCCTGGCCGATTGCGACCGTGACGTTCGTCGTTACCGTCGTGTTCAACACTACCTCAACGTCCTTCAGTTCGGCCTTGGAAAAGCCCGGGGCTGTCACCGTCAGTGTGTACTTCCCTACCGGCAGATTCTCAAATCGATAGTCACCCGCTGAGGTGGACGTGGTATTGTTCTCGACACCGGTGGCTTGGTTTCGCGCAACCACCGTCGCGCCCGGTACCGTTGCTCCGGCTGGGTCGTAAACCGTACCTGTGATGTTTCCGCTGGTCACCTGCCCAAAGGCAGGCATCGTCAGCAGCATCAACGCCGCTAGCGGCAATGCAAACTGGACCTTCAAAATTCTCATAAATCTGTGTAATCTCCCTAACTTGGGTCTAACCCGATACTGTCCTGGCGGGTCCTCCCCGCTCTTGGACTAAGCAGCCCGTAACGCAGCCGCTACTATGCTTCGGTTAGCGTTGGGTTGGCAATTTAGATGCCATCGGCCCCGCTCAATGGAATGAAGCACTTGTAAGGTGCGATACAGGAGTTAGGTATTGAATCTGGAATAGTAATCGTCCCGTTATCCCGATTAGCGGAGTCGAGATAGTCGGTCAGGGGCGTACCGGCGACAAAAAGCCCAGCGGCAGACCGACGTCCGCCGCTGGCATCGAACTAACCTTCTAAACGTTCAGTCTCAGAACCGAATGCGCACCCCGAGCTGAATAATTCGGGTATACTCACCCGCCGCGCCGTTTCCGCCGAGCCCGATAGCATTGTACTGGCTTTCAAGCGCGCCGAAATCTTGAGGATCCTGCAGGCTGAGGAATGGATCGTTCCACATCATGTGATTCAACACATTGAAGGCCTGCGCATAGATCTGAATACCGATCCGCTCACCAATTGGCAAGTCCTTGGTGAGCCCCAGGTCCAGGTTCCAGCGCTGCTGGCCGCGTAGGATGCCGCCGCCGCCGCAGGTTGTATCGATGCCGGGAAGCGCGGGGCGGAAATTGTTGTAAATTGCAGTTGGATTACCAAACAGGTTCACGCCGCTTCCGCCGTTCGCGGAGCTGCCGTTCGCGCCGACAATCCCCGTGGGATTCACCCCGTAGATCGCCGAATTGCTGTACCCCATGCCGCTGAGCGGAACCGCGTTACAACCGTTTCCAACGTAGCCATTCCCGAAGTTCTGGTCCGCAGCCGAGTATTCATTGTCGTAGATGCTGAGGGGCAAGCCGCTGCCATACGAAAAAATTGGCGAAATGACCCAGCCGCCAATGATCTCGTTCACCCAGGTATGATTGCTTGCCCACCTCTGATTCTTGCCGAACGGTAAATTCCAACTCCCCAATAGGTTGAACGTAAATTTCCGGTCGTAGAACTGCGGCCCGTAATCGACGCCCAAGTCCCAAGGATCGTTGACATTGTTCTCGGTATAGGCCTGGTTCAAGCCAATGATGCCCAGGGCCTTGGACCACGTGAAGTTCGCGACCATGTTCAAATTCGTCGACCGCTTCTGCAAGGTCACGATCCCGGCGTTGTAATTGGAATATCCAAGCGACGTGTCGGCGTAAAGGAAACCCGTTTGCGTGGTCGACAGCAGAGCCGGGCCGAAGTTGAAACTGCTATCCAAATCGCTCCATAGGTTGGTCACGTAATTAGAAGTGATATTGCTGGTCTCGTTCGCCGCCACGGCTGCCGTGCAACTCGAATACCCCGTGCAGTAGGCGCTGCCTTTAAGGGCGGCTTCCAGGAACGGCTGCGGCGCCGGCGTGCCCCCCTTCGTAAGCGCAAAGTACATGTTGTCGTAAGCCTGCGCGAACGTCTGTCCCGCTAGCTTCATCATCCATGGCACATCGTTCAAATCCACGCCCTGGAATAGATTCCTGGAGTACACGCCGACATAACCGAGTTCCAAAAGCACGTTGCCCTTGAATTGCCGCTGAATGCTGAAATCGACCGAGTCGGAATTCCCGGGTTTATACAGGTTATCCACCGTGAAAGTGCGATCCGCATACGGAGCATTAATATTTGGCAAAACAGGGGTCGTGAGAGTCGGCGTAATGGTACCGACCGGCGGCACGCCATCTACACCGATGCGGAAAGCAGTCGCCGGGGTGCTGCCACTGGGCTGGGTACAGGTGCCGTCACTCGTAGGAGCGACGCACGCCACCGGTTGCAGGAAGCCGTCGCCCAGTACCGGCGTCGAGACGAGATTAATGCCGAGGTTGCGGCTGTAGAAACGGCCGTAACCGGCCCGGATCACGGTAGCTTTATCGCCCAATAGCGCCCCCAACCAGCCCCCTGTATGTTGCGGGCTCCAGGCGATAGAGACACGCGGCGCAATCTCGCCATAATACGGCTTATAAGGATAGGTCAATCCTCCCTTTACAGCGCCGATAGGCGTAAATCCGATAGTTGGGTTATATACTTGACCGGCATTCGCAGCGGCCAAGCGGTTCGCCAGGTAGCTCTCCGCGTTGATCACATTTCCCGAAGCGTCCGTCAGAATATCTTGCGCCCCGTTGGCATCGGTCGGCGGCATCTGCACCTGATAGTTCAGCCCATACGCCAAAGTGAAATTCGGCTTGATTTTCCACGTGTCGTTGAAGTAAATGCTCCAGGTCTGATCCGTAACGAAGGAATGAACTGGATCGCCCAACGGATTGGCGGTCAGGCTCGAGCCGGTTCGCGTCACCACGACCGAGCTCGCTCCCACCAAACCGGCGGCTTGCGCGTACAGGCTGTTCCAGTTACCAACTTCGCTGGAAGGGAGGCAGTTGGCAGTCAGCGTTGCCGTGCAAGCAATCGGCTGGAACGCCGGCGTGAAATTGATATTATCCGCGCTAACGTCGTAGACCAAGGACGTCAGTCCCAGACCGACGTCGTCATAGCGGTCGAACTTCCAATGTTGGTGGAAGAAGTCGCCGCCAACCTGTAACAGGTGCGTCCCCCACAGTTTGCTGACGCTGTCGCGATATTCGAAATCGTGACCGTCCCACAGGCGGGCGCGTGCATTTTGCGTGTTGACATTCAGCGGGCTAAGGCCGCTCCCCGCTGCGTTTTCGCCCCCTACCTCAACCGATCCGGGGAAACCGAAATCCGGCAGCGCGCCGGCACGGAGCCATTGCCACTGATTGCGTAGATAGCTGAAGTGGAATTCATTGGTGAGGGTGGGCGACAGGGTGCCGGTGATCCCCGCGATGAGAGAGCGCGGCTGCTGGATATCGGTGGAGGCAACCGCCGGGTTGCCCTTCGTATCGCCCGGCAGCAATCCGCCCACGTCCACCTGGTCGGTGGTTGGATCCGAATTCTTATAAATCCGATAGCTGCTGAAGAACCGCCACTTCGACCCGAAATCGTGATCGATCCGGGCCACCCCGAAATCATTCACCAGCGGAAATGTCAGGTTGCCATTGTAGCCGCACGTATTGAGGCCGTGATCGCCGTAATTGAAGTTGTTGCATGCGGGCTCATAGTTGTTCCAGATGTTGCTGATTACGGGATTGATACCGATGCCGCGCGGGTCGCAGGGCTGGCCGCCGGTCTCGCCGCAGGCCATCGACGTCGCCAGATTGTATTGAACAATGTTGCCGTTGGCATCGCGCTCTTGTATGATTCCCTGCCGCAACGTAGCAGAAGGCACCAAAGCGGTGAACGGGCCAGAGCGGGGGTAACGCTGGCCTTCATAGTTGACATAAAAATACGTCTTCCCGCCAAGGAAGCTAGGCCCGACAGGGCCGCCGAGCGCGCCTCCGAAGCGATTGAAATGCGCTTTGGGCTTGGCGATGCCCTCAAAGTTGTTGAACCAGTCGTTCGAGTTCAGCCAGTCCCCCTGGAAGAAGTCATAAGCCGCGCCATGGAAGGTGTTGGTGCCGCGTTTCGTCGACACCATCACCTGGCCCGCGCCCGACATGGAGAAATCCGCCGATTGGTTATTGGTATTGACGCGGAACTCTTCCACGCTCTCTGCTGGCGTCGGCATGACGCCGCTGCCGTTATGGTTCACATAGGTAGCGTTGTCGCCGTCCAGATCGCTGGTGTTGTTGCCGCCGTCCAGCATGAACGTATTCTGGTCCGCAAAATTCCCGGCAATGTTGCCGCTCGTGGTGTTCCCTTGCGCGCCATTGAAAGTCGGTGCGGCAGTCGCCTGGAGAAAGACCAGCGCGGAGACATCGCGGGTGATGGTCGGCAACTGCAGAATGGCGTTGCCACCCAGAGCGGTGCCCATGGTGGCGTTCTCGGTCTGCAGCTCCGCACCCAGCACCTCTTTGACTTCCACCGTCTCACTGGTAGAGCCAATTTCGAGCGCAACGTTTAGATTGAGATTCGTTCCTGTGACGACCTCCTGGGCCGCAACCACGCTCTTGCGGAAGCCCGGTTTAGAGACCACCAGGTCGTATTTGCCCGGCGTCACGTCGTTAAAAACGTACAGACCTGACGCATTGCTCTGCACCGTGATCGGAATGTTCGTCGATTGATCGATCAGCGAGACGGTCGCATCCGGCACCGTCGCCCCTGTCGGATCCGTGACCCGCCCGCTCACACTGCCGTTTCCGGTTGTTTGCTGGCCCAACACCAACGCCGTTGGAACCAGCACTAAACACAACGCCCAAGAAGCAAGCTTTTTCACAACGCCTCCTCGCAAGTGTCCTATTCTGGTACAACTCGAACAGACGGTGTTCGTTTATGGAACGTAAGACTTGCGTTGGAGTATAGGCGAAACAGGACCCTACTGTCAATCGATTATTTGGTTCATAAGTACCAAAAATCGACGTGACATAACGCGCCGCGTAAAGATGTCGTGGGAGTTAGAGGCGATTGTAACGCCGGCCTAACGGGCCGTTGCCCGTTCTTCTACCGCGCCGCTAATAGCGCTCTTAGGTGCCGCGCGCGCTCGGGCGACCGCAGTTGCCGGAGCGCCTTCGCTTCAATCTGGCGGATGCGTTCGCGCGTAACATCGAACTCCTGCCCGATCTCCTCAAGCGTGTGCTCGCGCTCGCACCCAATGCCGAACCGCAGCCGGATCACCTTCTCCTCCTTGGGAGAAAGCGTCTTCAGGATATTGGCCGTCTCGTCGCGCACGTTCGAATCGATCACCGCATCGACAGGCGAACCCACCCAGCGGTCCTCGATCAAATCGCCCAGCGCCGATTCGCCGTCGCGCCCTACCGGCGTCTCGAGCGAAACCGGATCTCGCGAGATGGTCTTCAGCTTCTGGACTTTCTCGACCGGAATGTCCATCCGCCGGCTGATTTCTTCGTTGGTCGGAACGCGCCCCAGCTCCTTTTCGAGCTCGCGCGTCGCCCGCAGAAACTTGTTCATGCTCTCGTTCATATGAACGGGAATACGAATCGTGCGGGATTGATCGGCAATCGCGCGCGTAATCGCTTGGCGGATCCACCAGGTCGCGTAAGTCGAAAACTTGTAGCCGCGCCGATATTCAAACTTGTCGGCCGCGCGCATCAAGCCGATGTTGCCTTCCTGAATCAAATCCAGCAAGTGCAAGCCGCGATTCACGTACTTTTTGGCGACCGACACCACCAGCCGAAGATTGGCTTCCACCAGGTCCTTCTTGGCCCGCTCTGCCTCAATCTCGCCATGCCGGATGACAGAAAGGCTATGCCGCACCTCCGGCAGCGAAGCGCCGGCTTCGGTCTCGCGCTTCTTCAAATCCCGCCGCAATTCCTTGACGCGCAGTTGCGCTGCGGCCGAATTGCGCAACTCCAGCTTCTTCACCTCGGCGTCGAGCAGCGAAATCTCGTCCGCCGTCTTTTCAATCGCGCGGACGAATTCCTTCCAGCGCGCCAGATTGAACGGAATAGCCCGCATCGCGCGGGAAATCTCCACCTTGCCGCGCACCACTTTGCCCGCCCAGCGCTTGCGCAGCTTCTTGTTGGCCGCGGGCACCGCTTCGTACTTGTCGATGGTTTGCTGCTGCTTCTTGTGCGCCGCCAGATACGCGTAAAACAACTCCGCGATCTCGCTCCGCCGCTTCAAATCCGCCGCGCTGCCTTCTTCAATGTCCGAGGGCCCGAAATCGACGTAGCTGTCCACGTCCTCCGCCCCTTTGCGGACCAGCTCTCCAAACTCCAAGATTAAACTCTGGATCAACGGTGAGCGGCTGATCGCCTTTTGCATCCGCAGCTTACCCCGCTCCATCTTGCGGGCCAGGCTCACTTCGCCCTCCCGTGTCAGTAGCGGAACCGAACCCATTTCGCGCAGGTACACTCGTACCGGATCGTCGGTATAAATCGACTCCTCGACCTGCTGTACGCCGTGGAATTCCTCGTCCTGAACCTCTTCCGGATGGAAGAAGTTCGTATCCTCATCGAACGGCAGCCCTAACGGCTCATTCCCATCGGCTAAATATTGATCCTCGAATTGATCCACCTTACCGTGTCACCTCTACTTGCACACCCTCAAACTTCTCTTCGGGAAAGCGGGCATACCAGCCCATTCGAACTGGTACATTTTTTGCTACGTCCTTGTATTTGGGTATGCCTTCGCCGGGTCCGCGCCTAAGCTGGAAGCCAGTGCCGAGCCTGTAAATATTGCGCGCACCAATTATAGCTGGTTTCCGGCAGGAAGTTAATACCCTAATAGGGAGATGTTCCGCAAAGTGATTGGTTTCGCAAAAGATAATTGCACCTCCAGCCGTTCCAGGAGCATCGCGAGCCCTGTGGAAAATCTACCGGGCCCGCCCGCTCATACTGTTAGACCTTCCGGTGCAACATTACGTTCTTCAGTTCGCTCAAGAATTCTTCCACGTCCTGGAAGTCACGATACACCGACGCGAACCGCACGTAGGCAATTTTGTCTAAGGTCCGGAGCCGGTCCATCAACCGCTCTCCAATCAGCGTGGTAGCCAATTCCCGCTCTGGATTCTCCAAAAGCGCCGATTCCACCTCGTCCACCAGCTCCGCCAGCTTCCCCATGCTCACCGGCCGCTTCTCGCAAGCCCGTAATAGCCCGTTGAGCACCTTCTGCCGGTCGAACTTCTCCCGTCTCCCGTCCTTTTTGATGACCATGTACGGCACTTCGTCGCAACGTTCATACGTCGTGAACCGGCGCTCACAGGCCAGGCATTCCCGCCTCCGGCGAATAGAATCGCCCTCCTTACTCTCCCGGGAATCGATTACTTTGTCCTCCCGATGGCCGCAAAACGGACACGTCATGCCGCAATCTTACCGTCACACCTTCCGCCCCAATCCGCCGCACGTCTCCTGCCCAACTCCCTTTCCGTTGAACTTCCTACCAATGCATAACGTTTATGTGGGTGTAGCGCGCAGGGCCCGGAGCTGCCGCGCAAACAGCAGCCCCGCAGTCCCGTTCAGCGCCCAATTATGTCAGCCGCCGCCGTTTCAGTTGCGATCCACAAAGGGCTTTCGCTAGGCTCAAGGCCGCGGTTTCCGTTAAGCTCAAAAGCGGTAGGTGCCGCTTGGAGTTGGGCAGGTGGCGCCGCGGTTGGGATTCCACAACGCTTGCATTCCGAAACAAGCCATTCTGAATCAAGCCGATTCGAATCCAGCTTAGTAGAGCGCTGCCTGGCCGGCGAACAGGGCGCGTGGGATGAGCTGGTCAAATCGTACACGAAACGTGTCTACGCCCTCTGCTATCGCTTCACCAACCGCGACTCCGAAGCTCAGGACCTGACCCAGGATGTCTTCCTGCGCGTCTTCAAGAGCCTCGCCAGCTTCCGCTCCGGAGAGGGCTCGTTCACCGTCTGGCTGACCCGGCTCACGCGCAATCTGCTGGTCGATCACTACCGCCGCACCAAGCATGACCGCGTCACCGACGCGCTCGAAGACAAGCTCCCGGTGCTTGAAGAGCGCACCGCTCAGTACTCCCGCACCGATGGGCTGCTCGCCGGCCGCGAAGCAGGTGAGCTGTTGCAGGCGGCGCTCCAGAAGCTCTCCCCGGAGTTGCGCGAAGCCGTCATCTTGCGCGACCTGCAAGAGCTGGAATATCGTGAAATCGCAGACGTGCTGAGCGTCCCGGAAGGAACCGTGAAATCGAGACTGAATCGCGGGCGCGCCGAGCTGGCCCGCGTGCTGCGGCGCAACCTATCCAAGCGCGGACAACGGCCACCAGACGGCCTGTCCGCTGACGTAACGGTGTAGGAACATGGCGATGAACTGCTCGGAATTCGAAACAGTATTGGCCGACTACCTCGATGGCTCTTTGGCTCCCGCCGAGCGCACCGCCCTCGAACAGCACGCCTCCGACTGCCCCGCCTGCGCCGAGTTCCTGCGCGATGTCACCGCCGCCGTCAACTTCATCGAGCATGTGCCCGATATCGCGCCGCCGCCTGAGCTGATCACGCGCATCGCCTACCAGGCCCCTAACGGCCGGCTGCGCCATCCACTCGACAAGCCCGGAATCCTTGGCCGCTTCGCGCAAAAGTGGCTGCAACCGCTCTTGCAGCCCAAACTCGCCATGGGCATGGCCATGACCATCTTGTCCTTCGCCATGTTGGAGAAATGCACCGGCATCCAGGTGCAGCACATCCAGCCCGCGGACCTGAATCCAATTCGCGTCTGGGGCGGCGTCGAAGATAAAGTCATTCGCACCAAAGATCGCGCTGTCAAGTATTACGAAAATATTCGCCTGGTCTATGAAATCCAGAGCCGCCTGAAAGAGATGGAAGCCCAGCAAGAGGCTCCCCCGCAGCCGCCAGCCAAGCGGTCTGCCAACCAGAGCGGCCGGCATAACGGCCAGGATAAATCGACCAGATGAGGGGAACTCCAATGAACTGCTACTTCCATCCAGATGTGCCCGCAACCGCCTTTTGCCGCTCCTGCGGGAGACCGCTTTGCGCCGCTTGCCAACGGCCTGCCGAGGGGACCGTGTTTTGCCAGGAGCATGTGCCCGCTTCGGGCTTTGCGGCCCAGGAGCCCCCTGGCGCGGCCGCCCCGAACCCGTATTACACGCCTCCACCCTATACCGCCCCGCCGTCAGCCCCTGTCAGCCGTACCTCTCCCGGGCTGGCCTTCTGGCTCGGCTTTATCCCCGGCGTAGGGGCCATCTATAACGGCCAATATCTCAAGGGCCTCGTGCACGCCATCATCACCGGCCTGCTCATGAGTCTTACCAATGCCACTGAAAACACAGCCGGGGAACCGTTTATCGCCATGATATTGACGGCCTTCTTTTTCTACATGGCGTTCGAGGCCTATCACACCGCCAAGAAGCGCCAGCTCGGCGTCCCGGTCGAGGAATGGTCCAGCCTCCTGGGTCCCACTCCGCGCACCGGCCGCGTCCCCCTGGGGCCCATCATCCTGATTGCCATCGGCATCATGTTCCTCCTCGATACGCTGCACATTTTCGACTTTCGCGATGTCGGCCGCTTCTGGCCCGTCATCCTGATCCTCCTCGGCGCCTATCTGCTGTACGCTCGCATGAGCGCCCCTGCGCGCGTGCCGCCGGCTTCGTATCCCGCCGCGCCCTCCACGCCCCCGCCGCCGAACCCAATGGTGGAGAACCGGCCGTGAACACGCCCGCTTCTACTCGCCCCCATCTTGTTGTGGAGGCCCGGCTATGAGTAACCGCGCCGCGCTTTTCGTACAGGCGATCCGAGGCCCGCTCCTGCTGATCACCATCGGCCTCCTATTCGTCTTCCATCAGGCCGGGATCATTTCGTTCTCTCGCACCTGGCCGCTCATCATCATCGTCATCGGCCTGGTAAAGCTGATCGAACGCATGCTCGCTCCTTCCGTTCCTCCGCCGGCCATGCCCGGACCATACATGTCCGGGCCGCCCCCAGGGGGTCCGCCCGTTGGGAGGCCTTAGTCATGAGAACCCGCACCTCCATTACCGCGCCGCTGATTCTCATCGCCATCGGCGTCTTGTTCCTCCTTCATGCGCTCTCGCCTGAGTTCCACGTCGGCGACATTCTGGCTACCTACTGGCCGTTTCTATTAATCGCCTGGGGAGGCATCGCGCTCCTCGAAGTGTGCTTTCTCGCCCTCCGCGGCGCTCCGTTGCCCGTCAATGGCGTCTCCGGAGGCGGCTGGTTTCTCGTTATCTTGATTTGCGCCGCCGGCCTCATTACCGATGAGGTGCGCCGGCCCGATACCTGGTGGCGCCGCACCGGCTGGGAGCACGGCGTGCAAGCCTTCGGCGATGAGCATGATTACTCGGTCGACACAGTGCAAAAAGCCGTTGGCAAATCACCCCATATCGTCATTGAAACGTTCCGTGGCGACGCCAAAATTACTGCTTCCGGCTCCAACGATCTGACCGTAACCGGTCATAAGACCATCCGCTCCTTCGAGGGCGCGACCGCCGATCGCGCCAATGCCGCCAGTCCCGTCGAGGTGCTCGTCCAGGGGGACACCGTCACCATCCGCTGCAATCAGGACAAAGCGGGAGCGGATGCGCCGGTAACCACCGACCTCGAGCTCACCGTGCCCAAAGACGCCAGCATCGAAGCCACCGGTACGCTTGGCGATTTCGATATCTCCGGTCTCGCGGGCGCCGTGGAGTTGAACAGCGACAATGCCGGCGTGCGTCTCGAAGACATCGGCGGCGACGTGAAAGTGGACACCCGCCGCAGCGATCTGGTGCGCTGCACCAATGTGAGCGGCAACGTCGACCTGCGGGGCAAAGGCGAAGATGTCGAGCTGACCAAAATTGCCGGCCAAGTGACCATCGAAGGCGAATACAGCGGAACCGTTTCGCTGCGCGATTTAGCCAAGCCCCTGCACGTGCAAAACATGCGGACGCAATTAGATGTTCAACAAGTACCCGGCGAGGTCCGGCTGGACCGCGGCAGCTTGGATGCCGAGAACCTTGTGGGCCCGGTGAAGCTGGTGACCCGCGCGACCGACGTAACTTTAAACGGCTTTACCAATGCGCTGGACGTAACCGTCGATAAGGGTGACATCGAACTGAAGCCTGGCCATGTGCCGCTGGCAAACATGAACGTACATACGCGATCCGGAAATATTGAGCTATCACTCCCGGCTGCGGCCGGCTTCGCCATCAGCGCCACAACCGGGCACGGCGAAATCGATAACGAATTCGGCGACGCCCTCAAGGAGCGCACCGAAGGCCGCGGCGGACGACTCGAAGGGTCGATCGGCAGCGGACCGGAGCTGAAGCTCGCCACCGACCGAGGCAGCATCACCGTTCGCAAAACGACCGCCGAAGCCACGCCCGGAACTACCTCGGTCACACGCGCCCAAGTCCCGACGCAAGAAGCGCGAGTCGTCGGCTTTACGCGGCGGCTCCCACTCGCTCCGCGCTCACGGCTCTAGAATCTGCGCGAACACCACGCGGCAGTACACGCACTCCGTTCGTCGCGACGGGGCCGGTTTCGTCAGTACGTGACCTTCGGTGTCCACCAGCGGTTCCGCTTTGTACGGCGGCGCCATCGTACTGCACACCGGACACTGGTTATTCGCCGGCACTCCACCCATCGGAGGCCGCTCGTACGGCGTTTCCTTCTGCTGCCCTTGCGGGACCTGCGCACTGGCACCGAAGACAGCTCCAAACAACAGCGGGATTAATCCTCGTCGTTTCATGATTTTCTCCGTATAAGGTTCTCGTCTGCTACGGGCCAGCGCGCCGCCCCGGAAGTCCGTCACCTGAACTGATGAATTTCTACTACGACGCCCCGTTTGGATCTAGTGTAGTAGAAACCCGCTACAAAGCCAGTACAGTTGGTACTATCGCGCCTCGCGCCAAACTAGACCATGAAAACCGTGACCCAGGCCCATCCCAAGGCTCGATTATTTGCGTCCAATTTTTCAGTCACAACCTATATTGTTCCTCAAATGAACAACTTACAGGAATTTGCTTGGTCTGCGTGTGGTATAGTTGATTCTTAGAAGCCGTCTTCCTTCTAAATTTCCAAAGCGCACAGGGCGATTGGTGCCCGTTGTGCGCGATCTTAGGATGCAAACGCCGGACGCCCGCAGCGGCCATCCGGCGTTTTCATTTTTCCGAGCCGCGACCGTGAGGGAGCGGTCTCCACCATGCCAAAAGGAGCCATTATGTCCACCAACGCCCAAATTACCGCCAATCAAGCCAACTCCCAGCACTCTACAGGTCCGACCACCGAAGAAGGCAAAGCCACGTCCTGCCTCAACAACTTCAAAACCGGCCTAACCGGCAGCTCCTTCTGCGTTCTCCCCTGGGAAAACGAAGAAGAGTATGACACTCTCCACGCCGCCCTTCGCGCCAGCCTGGAACCGAGCGGCCCCTTCGAGCGCCTCCTGGTCGAAAAAATGGCTCAGCACCAATGGCTCGCGCAGCGCGCCTTGGTTCTTCAGGACATGTGCTTCCAGCGCGACATCCCCGCCTGCGATGACGACAGAAAGTTAGCACTTTATCTCCGCTACCAGACCACCCACGAGCGCGCCTTCCACAAATGCCTCGACCAACTCCATAAACTCCGTTCCGAAGCCCGAAAATCTCAAATTGGCTTCGAATCGCAAAAAGTGAAAGAAGTCGAAGACGCCCGCAAGCAGGAAGCTCACGAAGCCCGCACCCGCCTTGCTCAAGCCAAGGCCGCGCACCTCGAACTCGACACCGAGATCCGCTCCACTATCGAAGCGCGCATCCCAGGCGACGTTCAGATCCCCTTCGATCAGCTCAAAGACGTCCTGCGTGTCTCTCTGCAAGACGTCGCCCGCAACATGGCCTCGAAAAAGGCCGCCTAACGAACTATTCCTCCGGCAAGACGTCGCTGAGCTTCACTTCCAGCGCCGGATCTGCGCACCGCAGCACGCCGTCTTCTGCTTGCGTCAATCCTTCTGGCTTTAAAGTCCATGCCGTATTCGAATAGGGATCGATAATCCAGATCGTCTCCACTCCCATGCGCAAACAATCCTGGAGCCTCGCTTGAACTCTGCTCATTCGATCATCTGGCGACAATACTTCGACCCACAGCAGCGGCGGCCTTTGCGTCACCTCATCTCTGTCCTCGCGCGGGACCAGGCATACGTCAGCTACGCGCACGCGCGTTGGCGAGACCTGAACTCTCTGTTCCGGCTTGACTCGAAAACCAAGCTGCCGTCGCAATGCCAGGAGCAGTCCGATGATCAAGCCCTGCGTCTCACTATGTCTGCTCTTCCCCACGTTCCGCTCCTCCAACACGCCATCCACGTAGTCGCAATCCGGCTCATAGCTGGTGTTGAGGTACTCTTCCAAGCTCACCCGCGTAGCAGTCGCCATATCCACAGGCTACCTTCTTTTCGCATCAATCACGATCGGCGTCCCTTCGAACCCGAACCGTTCCCGCAGTTGATTCACCAGCGCCCGCTCCATTGAGAAATGCATCTTGTCCGCCTTGTCCGTGAACACTACAAACTTCGGCGGCCGTATCGTTGCCTGCGTCATGTAGTAGATCCGAACCTCGCCCGCGAACTTCAGCGTCTCGACGAACCGGTTCAGTTCGCCCGTCGTCACGCGTTTCGATGCCGCCTCGAAGCACCGCCGAATCGTCGTCATGATCCGCCGGATGCCTTCGCCATTCTTCGCCGACGCAAACACCACCGGCGCGTATTCCAAAAACTTCAACTGGTCCCGAATCGTCTCGGTGAACGCGCGCTTGCTCTTGCCCTCCATCGCATCCCACTTGTTGACGACGATGATCACCGCTCGCCCTTCCTCGTGCGCATAGCCCGCAATCGTTGCGTCCGACCCCACCACGCCCTCGGTCGCATCCACCACCAGCAGCACCACGTTCGCCATCCGGATATGCCGCCGCGCCATCACAACGCTCAGCTTCTCCGTCATCTCGGTCGTGCGCCCTTTGCGCCGGATGCCCGCCGTATCCACAAACCGGAAAGTCGTGTTGCCCTCGCGCACCGTCTCATCCACCGCATCCCGCGTCGTCCCCGGGACCGGCGACACGATCGCTCGCTCCGCCCCCACCAGCGCGTTCAGCAAGGTCGATTTCCCCACGTTCGGCCGTCCGATGATCGCCACCTTTATACGCCGCTGTTTCTCGTCCCCCGCGTCCTCAACTTCCGGCTCTTCTTTCGGAAACGGCTCCGTCACCTGCTCCAGCAGCTCATCCAATCCCAGCCGGTGTTCGGCCGAAACCGCCACCGGATCGCCCAGCCCCAGCGAATAGAACTCCGGCACCAGGTTCTCGCGCGCCTTCACATCAATTTTGTTCACCACCAGCGTCAGCGGCTTGCCCAACGGCCTCAGCAACTGCGCCAGCTCCCGATCCGCCGCTGTAATCTCCGTCCGCCCGTCGATCACAAACAGAATGTGCGACGCAAGTTCCAGCGCTACTTGCGCTTGCCGCAATATCTGGGTTGGAATCAACGCGGCGTCATGTGGAATGATGCCACCGGTATCGATCAATCCGAAGCGCTTGCCGCGGTACTCTGCTTCGCCGTAAATACGGTCGCGCGTGATGCCCGGCTCGTCTCCCACAATCGAGCGCCGGTTACCCAAAATCGCATTGAATAGGGTCGATTTTCCAACGTTTGGACGCCCCACAATCACAACCGTCGGGAGTGGTTCGTCTGCCGTCATTTCGCTCTAAGGTTCGCACATGGAACCTCGTCGTGACGGCAGCTACGCATGAGACCATGAATTTACTGATGTCTGTTGTCAACGAAACGATCAACACGCGCAACATCGCCATCATTGCGCACGTCGATCACGGTAAAACCACGCTCGTCGACGCCATGCTGCGCCAAAGCGGCATCTTTCGCGCCAACGAAGAGGTCGTCGAGCGCGTAATGGATTCGAACGACCTCGAGCGCGAGCGCGGCATCACCATCCTCGCCAAAACCACGGGTGTTCGCTACCACGGAACCAAGATCAATATCGTCGATACGCCTGGTCACAGCGACTTCGGCGGCGAAGTCGAGCGCGCGCTCAAGATCGTTGATGGCGTCATGCTGCTGGTCGACGCGAGCGAAGGTCCGCTCCCACAAACCCGGTACGTGCTCATGAAGGCGCTCGAAGCCAAGCTCCCGCCCGTCGTCGTCATCAACAAAATCGACCGCCCGGACGCCCGCATCCAGGAAGTCCTCAACGAAATCTACGATCTGTTCATCGATCTCGACGCCACCGAAGACCAGCTCGATTTTCCTGTCGTTTATACAAATGCCAAAGCCGGCATCGCGAAGCTCGATCCCGCGGGCAACGGTGATAATCTGCAGCCACTCTTTGAAACCATCCTGCAGCACATCCCCGCTCCCAAAGGCGATCCCACTGCCACGCTGCAACTGCTGGTTGCGAATCTCGACTACAGCGACTATCTCGGCCGCCTGGCCATCGGCCGCGTCTTTAATGGCACTCTGCATTACGGCGATGAAGTCGGCATTGTCAAGCTCGATGGCGGACTACACAAGACGCGCATCACCAAGCTCTATTCGTTTGAAGGCCTGAAACGCGTCGACGAAACCGTCGGCAAACTCGGCGACATTCTCGCCATCGCCGGTGTCGAAGGCATCACCATCGGCGAAACCATCACCAGCGCTGAAACGCCTGAGCCGCTGCCTAACATCCCGATTGATGAGCCCACCATCGCGATGACGTTCACCATCAACAACTCGCCCTTCGCCGGCCGCGAAGGCGAATACGTCACCTCGCGCAATCTACGCGATCGGCTCGACAAAGAACTTCTTACTAACGTCTCCATTCGCGTCGAAGAAGCAGGCGGCCCGGACGCTTTTAAGGTAATGGGCCGCGGTGAGTTGCAGCTCGCCATTCTGATCGAAATGATGCGTCGCGAAAGCTATGAGCTGCAGGTCGGCAATCCCGAAATCCTGACGCGCAAGATCGACGGCGTTCTGCACGAACCGCTCGAGCTGCTGGTCATCGATTGCCCCGAAGAGTTCATCGGCGTCGTTATTGAGAAACTCGGCACGCGCAAGGGCAAGATGATGAAGATGATCAATCACGGCTCCGGCCGCGTGCGCCTGGAGTTTCATGTGCCTTCGCGAGGGCTGATCGGCTTGCGCAGCGAAATGCTCACCGACACCAAAGGCACCGCCATCATGAACTCGCTCTTTCACGGCTACATCGAATGGCAGGGCGATATCGAAAAGCGGCCCACCGGTTCACTCGTCGCAGACCGTTCCGGCGTCGCCACCAGCTACGCCATCTACAACCTGCAGGAGCGCGGCGTCATCTTCGTCTCGCCGGGCGCCGAAGTCTACGAGGGCATGATCATCGGCGAGAATTCCCGCGACAGCGATCTGGACGTCAACATCGTTAAGGAAAAGAAGCTCACTAATATGCGAGCTTCGACATCGGACGAAGCCATCCGTCTTGTGCCTCCGCGCATATTGAGCCTTGAGCAAGCCATCGAATTCATCCGCGAAGATGAGCTGGTCGAAGTAACGCCCAAATCCATCCGCCTTCGCAAGAAGATTCTAAAAGCAAATCAGCGTTAACTTATGTTTGGTTTTAGAAACCGCTGTGGGGCACCCAGCGTCTGGGTCACTGCCTCTGCGGCTAAATATCCGCTGCGCACCGCGCCCTCCATGGTCGCCGGCCATCCCGAGCGCGTCCAGTCACCCGCTAGAAACAGGTTCGGAATCGCCGTCGCGTTCACCGGACGCTTCTCTTCCAGCCCCACACCTGCCGAGAATGTCGCGCGCACTTCTTTCACCACGTGTGCCCGCTCCACCTTCACCTCACCCAGTCCTGGAAAGAACTCCGCTAGCTCCTTCAACGCCAGCTTGATGACATCTCCCCTAGCCATCTCGGTGAGGCTGCGCGACGCGCTCACGACCAATTGAATATGCCGGCCTTCATGCTTGTTGAACATCCATTGGATGGTTCGATCCAGCAGCGTTGCATGCGGCAAGTCAGTCACCGGCCGATCGAACCATAAATGGATCCCCGTAATGGGCGAATGGCTGAAAGCGGAAACATCAATCGGCAAGTCCGGCGCCAGCGCGGCCAGGCGCTCAAATGGAACTGCCATGACGCAAGCATCTGCCGCGATGCACTTTCCGTCCACCATCACGCCTGTCATCCGGCCATTCTCAATTCGCACCTGCTGCACAGCCGCCCGGTGCTCGATTCTGACGGCCGCATATTCTTTCCACGCCTCCTCGGAATGCAACTCCCCCAACGGCACCGCCGGCACACCCATCTCGTACGAATCGGCTCGCGAGAGGAACCCGAGATAGAACACCTGCAGGCCATGCAGCGCCGCCATGCGATCCAGGTCTTCATTCACCGCGCTGACCAGCACCTGCCGCCAGAACCGCTCGATTGCCCGCGGCGTCTGCTTCTTCTCGCGCAGCCATTCGAGCATCGTGATTCTATCCAGATCCGCCCGCTTGCCGTACTCGTATCTCACAGCCAACAACCCATTCGCAATCGCGAACTTGTCGCTCCACGACAGGAATTTCAGCTTCGCAAACGATCCCGTAAAATGCAGTGGCGCAGGTAGCAAGCCGCGTTTCATCACAGACACGCGTCCGCCCGGCTCAATCCAATAGAACTCGCGAGAGAACCGAATCTTGTCCCGCACCCCCAGTCTCGAATAGAAATCGAGCAGGTTCGTGCAGCAGCGCAGCAGCACGTGCTGGCAGTTGTCGATAGTCGGGCTATTTTCGTCAGCCGCGTTCAGCGGGTAGGATGTTGCGCGCCCGCCCAGAAACGGCCGCGCCTCAAACAAACGAACGTGGTAATCTGCCGAGCCAAGCGCCACTGCGGCCGCCAGCCCCCCGAGTCCGCCGCCTACGATCGCAACCGTCTTCTGCTCAGGCAAGGGTGCTCAGGTCAGGAGTGCTCAAGCGATCACGTGCGCGTACAGCTCGATCATGTTCTCCATCAGCCGCAGCCCACAATCGCGCTCCAGCGTCAAGATGGATTCCGGATGAAACTGGACCGCCTCTATCGGCAGATCGCGATGCCGCACTCCCATAATCACGCCGTCCTCCGACTCCGCAGTTACCTCCAGACAGCTAGGGAACGTCTCTCGATCGGCGAACAGCGAATGATAGCGCCCCACCCGAAACGGAGATGGCAGCCCGTGAAACACGCCGCGGCCATGATGATGCACATGCGAGCCTTTGCCGTGCATCGGATATCCAAGCACGTCCAGCGTGCCGCCAAACGCTTCCACAATGCCCTGCAAACCGAGGCAAACTCCAAAGGTCGCGATCCCTCGCTTGGCTAGCTCCCGCACCAGATCCGGCACGCCGAAATCAACCGGCCGCGCAGGTCCCGGCGAGATGAGCACAATATCCGGCTTGGTGCTGTCGATCGCTTCCAACGCAACGTTCGACCGATAGGTAGAAACGGCCGCGCCCGTCTGCCTGGCATAGTTGGCTAGGGTGTGAATGAAGCAATCGTCGTTATCCACCAGCAGTAACCGCACGCCCTCGCCCACGCGCCGAGTCTGATGCGCCTCCGGTCCGGTAGCCGGCGCCGGATATAAAGCTCGGAAAAAGTTCGTCGCCTTTAGCCGGCACTCTTCATCCTCGGATTGCGGATCGGAATCATACAGCAGCGTCGCGCCTGCGGCGTAGCGGGCCACTCCGTCTCTCAGGTGAACCGTCCGAATCGTAATGCCCGTGTTGATATCTCCGTTCAGATTCAGCATCCCGATCGCGCCGCCATACCAGCCGCGCGCATCCTTCTCCAGGTCCTCAATCGCCTGCGCGGCCGCTTTCTTGGGCGCCCCGATGATGGTCACCGCCCACATGTGCGTCAGGAACGCATCGAGCGAATCGAAACCCTCCATCAGCGTCCCCTTCACATGATCCACGGTATGAAACAGCCCCGCATACGACTCGATCAGCCGGCGTCCGATCACCCGCACCGATCCCGGCACGCACACCCTCGATTTATCGTTGCGGTCCACGTCGCTGCACATGGTCAGCTCCGACTCTTCTTTGGTCGAGTTCAGAAGCTCCCGTATGCTCTCCGCATCTCGCAACGGGTCACCCGATCTACGCGCGGTTCCGGCAATCGGGCAAGTTTCCACCTGCTCGCCTTCCACCCGCACGAACATCTCGGGCGATGCGCCGACAAGCTGTTCGTTGCCCATCTGCAGGAGAAACTCGTATGGGCTGGGACTCGATCTCTGGATCCTCTGAAAGAGTTCCGAGGGGCTGCCGTCGAAAGCGGCACTGAACGTCTGCCGCAGCACGACTTCGTAATAGTTGCCCTGCCGCATGCCTTCCCGCACAGTCTCGACCTTGGCCATATACTCTTCGGGCGCGTGGTCTGAAACAATCTCGGCGCGAGCACCGGAAGCCGCCCGGCTCTTCACCTCTGGAGTCGTCCGCGGCAAGCCGGCCGTGTCGCTCTTCTCCCGGGAGAAGTCGTATTGAAACCGGTCGATCGTCTCCTTCTTGCGGTCCATGAAGTAAATGTCGTCGCAGAGGAACAAATGCAGGTCTCTTTGCGACTCGCGCGGCAGCCGCATCCGAATCGGGTCGAACTCCAGCAGCAAGTCGTAGCCGAATGCACCAATCAGCAACAGCCGGGAATCTCTGGGATTTTGAAACTCTTGGACCAGCGTTCGCAAGATAGAGAAGGGCGACGGTTGCTTGCTGCGCTCTTCTTCAGGGAACTTCGCGGCAAGCGGTCTCAAGTCGAGGCGAATGGAGTCTGGCTTCCGGAAATAAGCACGCCGGTGCGGATGATATTTGAGCAACGGGTCCAGCAGGCAAAGCAGAACCTCACCCCGTTTATTCAACGCATGCAGCTCCAAACGCCGCCCGCGTCCCACGATCTCCAAAGGTGGCGCTACGCTCGCGACGTCCCAGCGCGAATAGCGCTCCGGATACTCGTAACCGGAAGAAAGATACACTCCTCGCTTGCTATCGAGTTGCCTCAGCAAATGGCCCAAACCCCGGCTGTACGGAATTCTTGAAGCGGTGCGGGTGACCGTAATTCCGTTCGGGGTTATGTAACTCAACTGCGCCATGGCGGAGGGGGCTAACGATCAGCATAACAGTAGAAACGACTCTACTATCTAAGGCGTCTGTCGGGCATGTTTCGCATTGCTATGGTCGGTTGTTTACTCGCAGGCTCTGCCTATGCACAGTTTCCCGTCTCGGTTGGCGTGAAGGGCGGCGTAGCCCTTACCGACGCCTTCGAGAGCAGTAGTTTCTTATCAGGCGATTTCTATCCCATCGGCGAAGTTACGATCCGCTACTATTCGCCTTCGAAGGATTACCTGGTCGGCCCCTTTGTCGAGCTGCGGCTCCCGTTCAACCTGAGCGTCGAGGCGGACGCCCTGTATCGGAAGCTTAACTTCGCAAGCGTACAAACCGGGGTCACGACGCCGTTTCGCGACGACGACAATACGTGGGAGTTCCCGATACTTGCAAAATACAGATTCAAGTTGCCGGTGGCGAGGCCCTATGTGGATGCCGGCCCTTCGTTTCGGACATCCGCCTTCAACGCTTATGGTACTTCGCTATCGAATCATGGCTTCGCTGCGGGCGCCGGTGTCGATATAAAGGCGTTGCTACTGCATGTCTCACCTGAAGTCCGCTACACCCGTTGGGGAGCGGATTTCATTCCCGGGTACCAGCTCACCTCACCGCATTCGAACGTGAATCAGGTCGAATTCCTGGTCGGAATCGCCTTCTAGGACTGCGGCGGAGTGTTCGGCGTAGTGGAAGGTGTCGTTGCTGCCGCTGGCGAGCCCGTCGGCGTCTGTGCGCCTTGGGTTGCCTGGCTCTGATTCTGCTGCGTCTGGGCCTGCTGCTCCTTGTGGGCCTTCTTCTTTTTCTTTTCGAGTGCTGCCTGCTTCTTGAGGGCCTGTTCGCGATACTTCTTCAACTCTTTGTCCCGATTCGTAGGCAGAGGCTGGTTACTTTGTTCGCTTGCGGTTTGCGTGGTGCCTGTATGGTTTCTTGCATCGGGGCTCTTATCCAAAACGCTGCTGCTTCCGTTCACCGTAGTCGCACTCACCTCCGTGGTGCCCAAGCCGGAGGTTCCTGAAGCATTCGCAGCTTCTGTATTCACCACTGGAACGCTCGCTGGAATGGTCCGTTTCGGGTCAGTCATCGTCGGTTGTCCGGACTTCGCCGCGTGACTGACGTCGGGGCTGCCGCGCAGCCAGCTCGTCATGTCGGACATAACGCCCGGCCGATGATAATTCGCTTGTTCGAACTTTGCGCGCGCCAGCGCATTCGGATCCGCCTGGGGAATCGGCATCTCCATATCCTGGAGCCGGCGCTTGGCGTCGTCGGCGCGATTGCTCAAAGGGTACTCGCGCAAGATCCGCGCAAACATATCAGCCGCCTTTTTGCGGAAGCGCGGCCCCATCCTGGAATACGCGTCTCCAGCTTCAAACAGAGCTTCGCCCGAATTGCTGAACAGCGGATACTGATCCACCAGCGCGTTGAGCCGGTTCGCCGCAGCCGGATTCATGTCGCGCTTCCAATAGAAGTTGCCCACCACAAATTCATGCTCGGCCAGGCTCTCCTGAATATCGCGAACGCGCTGCATGGCTTGCGGCGCAAACTTGCTGTTCGGAAACTGAATCAGCACCGCCTTGCATTCGTCTTCGGCCCTGACAGTCTGGCTCCAATCGCGGTCGCTCTTATCCATCTGCTTGTAGTGGATATCGCACACGCGGTTCTGCGCTTCGGCGGCTTCTTCCATGCTCGGATAGAACAGAATGAAATCCTTATATTCGGCTTCCGCCTGCGCAAGTCCGTTGGCGCCGCCTTCGCGATACCAGCTATCGGCGATCGCCAGCTTCGCCTTCGCCAGGTACTCGCTCGATTCGTAGGTGTTCATCAAGGTCTGGAGCGAAATCCGGGCAACCTCATAGCGCCCATGCTCAATGTCGCGCATTGCTTGATCGAACAGCACCTTGTCGGGTTGTTGCGTATTCTTCGCGATAGGCGTTTCGTACTTGTGGACACACGAGGCCAGAAGCCCAAGGGAAAGAGCCGCCACGAAGGTTCGCTTCGACAGAATGTTACACAAAAGCATATGTTCTAAACCTGGATTGAAATTGCCTCATGGGCGATGCGCTGCATCTCGCGCGCAGCAACTGTCGCGTCCGGCGCGTGGAAAACCGAGGAACCAGCAACCACCCAATCTACGCCAGCGCGTGCGACATCCGCAATATTGTCTTGCCCCACTCCGCCGTCGATTTCGATGAAAAAGTTTAACCTGCGCTGCTCGCGGTACCGGACCAATTGCCGTACTTTATCGAGCGATCGTGTGATAAAGCTTTGCCCGCCATACCCCGGATTCACGCTCATCACCAGGACGTAATCCACAATATCCAGCACGTCTTCGAGCAGCATCGTGGGCGTAGCCGGATTGATCACCACACCGGCCTTCGCCCCGTGATCCTGAATCATGTGAAGCGTTCGATCCAGGTTACGGCAAACCTCATAATGTACACTCACGCAATCGGCGCCCGCTTTAATGAAGATCGGCGCGTAAGTGTCCGGATCTTCAATCATCAGATGATGATCGAGCTTTAAGTTCGTAAACTTGCGAAGCGATTCGGTCACCGGGGTGCCCATGGTGAAATTGGGCACGAAATGCCCATCCATGATGTCGACGTGAATCATCTTTACCCCGGCCTGCTCGACTCGCCGGACGTCTTCGCCGAGCCGGGCAAAATCAGCCGCGAAAATGGATGGAACGATTTGAAGCACAGAACTATGTTCTACCTGCCACCGCGCTCGCGTCGGGCACACCCCAAGCCGACTGCGCCCTTAAGAATATTCTGATCGTAACACGTACAACGTGGTGCGCTGTCAGAAGGTTGCAGCCGTCTTTGCCCGGCGGGACGTTCCGAGCGAGATAAACTGCAACTGCATGCTTCAAATTGGCCGCATCCTGGTTCCGGTCGACTTCTCCGAACGCTGCTTAAAGATGATGCCTTACGTTCGCCTGTTCGCAGAGAAATACCGGTCGGAACTGATTTTGCTTCACGTTATGAATCCCGTCTATACGATTCCTGACACCGCGCTCTCCGGACCCATCCCCTTGCCGCTTCCCGAACGAGCCTTTGAACATGGCGCCGAGAGGCTGGATGGATTTGCCCTGGCGGAACTGCAAGGCTTGCCGGTGCGCCGACTGCTGTACGAGGGCGATCCAGAAACTCAGATCGCGGAAACCGCCCAGACCGAAGACGTACAGTTGCTCATGATGCCGACGCGCGGGCACGGCGCCTTTCGGACGTTCCTGCTCGGATCAATCACGTCCAAGGTGCTGCACGATGTGGCACGGCCGATAGTGACGGGAGTGCACGTGTCCGAGCACAGCGTGAGCTCAATTTCGACCGTTGTTTATGCCGGCGATTCGGGCGATCAGACCGCAGATGTTCTCGCGTGGGCGGACGGTCTCGCCATTGACTTTCAGGCAAAGCTGGTTCACGCCGAGCCTAGGCTCGATCCAGAGGCGGTCTGCGCGTTCGCCGAGAGTTCCGGGGCCGACCTGCTGGTGATAGCGCGCGGTTCGCGGCCAAGCGCATACGCCATCATCCGGCAATCGCCGTGCCCCGTTTTGAGCATTTAATCGCGCACCACGGCCGGCATGAAGAAGCTAATTAATCGGCCCGAGCACGTTGTCCGAGAGATGTTGGAAGGCCTGCTTGCGATCTATCCGCATTTGTCTCTGCTTGCCAATCACAACGTGCTGATGCGGTCGGATGCAAAGGAGATTAGCGAGCGCGCAGTTGCCCTGATCTCGGGCGGCGGCAGTGGCCACGAACCGGCACATGCCGGCTATATCGGGGCGGGAATGCTGACCGCCGCGGTGGCAGGCGAGGTGTTTACTTCACCCGATCCCGAATCTGTGCTGGCTGCCATCCAAGCGGTCGCGGGCTTACCCGGAGTCTTGCTGATTGTCAAGAATTACACCGGTGACCGCCTCAACTTCGGATTGGCGGCTGAAATGGCGCGCTCGCGGGGCATTGCAGTCGAAACAGTCATCGTCGGAGACGATGTTGCGCTTGCCGGAACCGAACACTACGCCGGAGCCCGGGGCATCGCAGGAACCGTTCTTGTACACAAGATCGCGGGAGCGGCAGCCGCGGAAGGCCGCACGCTACCCGAAGTTGCCGCGATAGCGAAAGCCGCCGCAGAGGCCGTAGCGACCATGGGCGTTTCCCTGTCCGCCGGCACTCTTCCGGCAGCCAGCAAACCGACCTACACGTTGGGAGAACAGGAAATTGAGATCGGCTTGGGCATTCACGGCGAGCCGGGCGTTCGGCGGGCCCCCCTACAGCCGGCCGATGAAATTGCCGATCAACTGATCGAGGCAATCCTGTCCGCGCAACCGTGGGCGCCCGGCGAGCGGGTCGCGGTGCTGGTCAACAATCTCGGCGCCACCACGCCGATGGAGATGGCGATCTTCACCCGGCGGGTGCTGCGTGTACTCGCCTCTCGCAATCTCGTCGTTGAGCGAGTTTACTGCGGAACTTTCATGTCGTCGCTCGATGCCGCAGGGGTGTCGCTGTCATTTCTACGCGTTGACGATGAACGGTTGAGGAGACTGGATGCGCCGACCACTGCGCCCGCGTGGCCATCAATTTCGCGTCGACGCCCGGAACCGCTGCCGTCCCGAATCGTCGCATCTGATCGGCTTCAGCCGGTTCCTCACCAGGAATGGCCCTACCCGGGCAAAAAGACCCGGCTGCAGCTCGCCATCGAAGCCGCATGCAGCGCGCTCCTCGATGCGGAGGACCGGCTAACAGAGATGGATCGCATTGTCGGTGACGGAGATCTGGGCATAGGCCTCGCGCGTGCCGCTAGAGCGATTGCGGAGGTTTTGCCCATTTACTCGGTCTTTAGTGCCGCGGAAGCGCTGAAGGGCATCGGAATGACTGTTCAGTCGGCGCTCGCCGGCTCGTCGGGGCCATTGTATGGAGTGTTCTTGCTCAGGGCCGCTCAGTCGCTCGCAGGCGAGAACACGGATGATCCGAAGAGCTGGGCTCAGGGCGCATTAGAGGGATGCGATGCAATCAGCAGCATTGGCGGCGCAAGCGCCGGGGATCGGACCATGCTCGATGCGCTATTGCCCTTCGCGAAGACCTTCAAAGCAGCTCTCGATCAGAACCGGTCTTTGAGCGAGGCGCTCGAAACGGCTGTGAGTGCAGCCGAAGCGGGCGCGGCAGAAACCGCTCGCATGCTTCCCCGGCGTGGCCGATCCAGCTATTTGGGTGAGCGGGCAATCGGCCATCCGGACCCCGGAGCCATGGCCGTGGCAATCTGGCTGCGCGCGGCGGCATCCGCAATTCTCCGCATGTAAAAGTATTGTCAAGACGAATCGGCTTCGCAACGCGTCTGAAACTTTGGCCCATGGCAGTGCATCTGTGATGGTTGACGACCCGGCGAGCCGCCTCCAGGCTCATCTAATACCCAGGAATTAGAGCCGCTCGAGACGAGCCGTTATGGGTCACTCCCAAGGAGTTGGAAAGTGTCTACAAAACAAATAAACGACTTCCGCCGGGTGCTCGAGGCAAAGCGCAACGAGCTCCTCGCAAGCACCGGCGATCGTGAAGAGATCCTAATCGAACACGCGGCAGAAGAGTTCGACCGCCTGCAGCAACAACTGAACCGGGAAGTTGCGATCCGCAATCTGGATCGCGAATCAAAGCTGCTGAAGCAAGTGCAGTCTGCTCTCGGCCGGATTGAGGAAGAAAGCTTTGGCGTATGCCTGCGCTGCGATGAACCGATCCCGGAAAGACGGCTCAAAGCGGTTCCCTGGGCGGCGTATTGTGTGCCGTGCCAGGAGATCATTGATCGCCAACGCGCGATGGGCGCCTCCGAAGAGGATAGCGACGATCTCGGCGACATGGCCGCCTGACGACGTGGTTCGCAATACCACCTTGACTGTTTCCACGCGCGGGAAGGGACTCTATCCATTTACAAAGAATGTGGAGGAATGGGTGTCCAAGCAGGACATCGCGAACGGCCTTCTCACTACCTTTGTGCAACACACGTCCTGCTCGCTCGTGATTCAGGAGAATGCCGATCCGGACGTCATGCTGGATATGCGTGATTTCTTTGAGCGGCTGGTGCCGGAAGACGATGCAAGCTACCGGCACACCGCCGAGGGACCGGATGACATGACCTCCCACATACGCTCGGCGCTGACGCACACCAGCCTGTCGCTGCCGGTCATCTCAGGTCGCCTGGCCCTGGGTACCTGGCAAGGCCTGTACATTTTCGAGCATCGTTCCCATCCCCATCAGCGACGTGTGGTGCTGCAGTTGATGGGCGAGTAAGTCGACGTAAGCTGCAAATGGCTGGCGAATCCGGGGATCTCGATCCGATCCTGTGCGCGCCCCTGTTGCGCAGGGTGGACGAAAAACTGATTGAGCTTTTGAGCTCGCTGGCACCAGGCGAGTGGGATCTTCAGACCGTAGCTCCACGATGGAAGGTTCGGGATGTGGCGGCTCACCTGCTCGACACGGCCCTCCGCAAACTGTCGATGGTTCGGGATGGATGTTGCATCGAGCCTGCCGAAATCCGTTCACCCGAGGATTTGGTGACGTTGGTGAATCGCTTCAATCAGGAAGGCGTCATGGTCTACCGCCGTCTGAGCCCACCGGTCTTGATCGAACTGATGAAGATAGCGTGCCAACAGAGCGCGAACTTCCACGAGTCTCTCCACCCTTTTGCGCGGGCGGCATTCAATGTCAGTTGGTCGGGAGAAGAGACATCGCTGAACTGGTTTGACACTGCGCGCGAATTGACAGAACGCTGGCACCATCAACAGCAGATTCGGCTTGCGACCGATCGGCCTGGCATCATGACACCCGAGCTGTACCATCCGGTGCTCGATTGCTTCCTGCGAGGACTGCCGTACCTGTACCGGGACGTCGATGCGCCTGCGAGAACGACTGTTCTGGTGGAAATCTCCGGGGAGTGCGGCGGGCGATGGTTTTTATCCCGAGAATCCTCAAGATGGGCTCTCGCAAAAGAATCGGCTGGAGGCATCGCTGCTCGCGTGACGATACCGCAGGAGTTGGCGTGGCGACTCTTTACCAAGGGAATCGATCGAACCGCCGCGCGTGCACAGGTTGGAATCGAAGGCGACCGGGAGCTGGCCGAAAAAGTCCTTGATTTGACGGCTATCGTCGGCTAATGCGGCACTTACCAAAGATAGAGTTGCATCTGCACCTGGACTGTTCTCTCAGTTATGGCGTGGTGTCCCGCCTGAGCCCGTCTGTCTCGCGGCGAGAGTTTGAAGCCGAGTTCATCGCGCCTCGTCAATGTACGAGCCTGGCAGACTTTTTGACACGCTCCCCTCGCGGATTTCAACTTATGCAGACGGCCGATGCCCTTCGGCTGGTCACCGAAGATGTCTTCGAGCAGCTTGCCGCCGACAACATGATCTACGCAGAAATTCGATTCGCACCCTTGCTGCACCTCGAGCAAGGACTATCGCCGGAGGCGGTGGTCGCGGCTGTCGATCGCGCGACTGAAGCGTGCATTCGGGCAACCGGGATCGAAGCTCGCCTGATCCTCTGCACGCTGCGCCATTTCAGCCGTGAGCAGAGCCTGCTGACGGCGGAACTCGTGGCGCGTTTTGCCGGAAGCCGCGTCGCCGCTCTGGATATAGCGGGTGACGAAGCCGGTTTTCCCATTGATGAGCACGTCCCAGCATTCCAATTTGCGAAGAGTCGCGGTCTGAAACGGACTGCTCATGCGGGAGAAGCAGCAGGAGCCAATAGCGTCTGGGAGACGCTGCGTGCTTTTGAGCCGACGAGAATCGGCCACGGCGTGCGCAGTATAGAAGACCCGCAGTTAGTTGAACATCTCAGAGCGAGACGCATCCATCTCGAGATCTGCCCCAGCAGCAATGTGCAGACCGGCGCCTTTCGTCCTTACGCGGCACATCCGGTAGATAGGCTGCTGCGTGGCGGCGTGTCGCTGGGAATTAATACCGATACCCGCACCATCACCAATGTCACGTTGAACCAGGAATATGCTCTTCTAGGCGAACACTTCGGATGGGGTGAGGCTGAGTTTCTGGCGTGTAACCGCGCGGCGCTTGAGGCCGCGTTCGTGGACGAAGCCGCGAGAGAACAGCTCCTCTCGCGGCTTGCTGCCAGATAGTTTTCCGGCGCGAATTACTGAACCATCCGGCGCTGCTTACGTAGGATCGCCGGCATGTCGTAATCGTCCGGCGCGGCGGTCTCTTCGGCAACCTCCTCGCGCTCCGTCTCGTGTGAGACGCCGTTCGTCTCTCCGTGGCCGGCGGCGGCGGCGGCTGCAACCATTGGTGCAACCTCAGGCGTCGTCGCAACTGTGAAGGGAAAATGCGGACTGCGGCGCTCGATCTCCGGCAGCGTGTCGCGTTGGAACCCGGTAGCAATCACCGTGATCTTTACGTCCTTGCCCATGCGCTCGTCGAGGACCACGCCGAAGTTGATCTGCACATCATCATTCTGAGTCGCCGCGCGAATCAGGTTGCAGGCTTCGTTCACATCGTGAATGCCGAGCTGATTCGAGGCCGTAATGTTGATCAGCACGCCGCGCGCGCCCAGCACGCCGCCTTCTTCCATCAACGGACTGTTGATCGCCTTCTGTGCCGCTTCGACCGGTGCATTCTCGCCCGATGCAATGGCGGTGCCCATCATGGCGTAACCCATGCCGAGCATGATTGTCCGGATATCGGAGAAGTCGCGGTTGATCAGCCCCGGAGTAAGAATGATATCCGCAATGCCCTGCACGGCTTGACGCAGCACGTCGTCGGCCATGCGGAAAGAATCATAGAAGCTGGTGCCTTTCGGTGCAAGTCCGAGGAGCTTTTCGTTGGGGATGCTGATGAGTGTGTCGCAACTGCCGGCGAGTTCGGCCAAGCCGCGCTCGGCCTGTTTCATGCGGCGCGGGCCTTCGAACACAAACGGCTTCGTGACCACCGCCACGGTCAGCGCGTTCAGCTCTTTGGCAAGCGAAGCCACAACGGGAGCGGCACCCGTACCAGTGCCGCCTCCGAGTCCCGCCGTGACGAATACCATATCGGCGCCTTCTAAAATTTCAATAATTTGTTCGGTGTCTTCGAGTGCCGCCTGCCGGCCCACCGAAGGATCCGCGCCCGCACCCAAGCCGTTGGTCAGCTTCTTGCCGATGGCAAGTTTGTTTGCCACCGGGGACGCGCCCAACGCCTGCTTATCGGTATTTAATATGTAGAAATCGATTCCGTGTAAGCCATCCTGCAGCATGCGAGTCACCGCATTGGACCCGCCGCCGCCCACCCCGACAACCTTGATTTTGGTACCGAGCTGTACTTCTTCTTCGATCAAGAACTTCAGATCGTCCAACATGTCTTTGCTTCTTTCGTTTTCCATTCACACCTCCTTCTAATCGAGAACTCTCTATCTGGAAATCAAGCCGGCGAGCCCCGTAGATGTGCGCTTCCACTCGCGCTTCAGCTTCAGGCGTCCCGCGTACATGGCCAACCCGGCAGCCGTAGTCCAGACCGGCGTATCCAATTCCTTTGGCCATCCATCAATGCCTGCCGCCAAGCCATTTCGCGCCTGGCAGTTCAGCACGCGCTCGGCGACATCGCACATGCCTGCCAGCAGCGCTCCGCCGCCCGTCAAAATCGCGCCCTCGAGCAGCGATTGCTCCATGCCGACGCGCAGAATTTCGGCATAGATGCGCTCCAGGATGTCCTCCGCGCGCGCTTCCAGAATTTCGTTCAATTGGCTGCGCGGCGCTTCGCGCATGCCGCGGCCTTCCGCCGATGGAATTTCGATCAGGCTGTGATCGGAGGCGAGGCCCGTGATCGCGCAGCCGTACTCGCGCTTCAGGCTTTCGGCGTCCTCATAGTTGACCTTCAATAACCAGGAGACGTCGCGCGTGAAATGATCGCCGCCCAGCGGGATGGCCGCCGCCAGAAGCAGGGCATCGCCGTCGTATACCGCAACGTGGGTGGATTGCGCGCCGATATCGATCAGCACTACACCGCGCGCTCGATCTTCGGGCAGTATCGCCGCATACGCCGCCGCGATGCCCTCGAAGACGGACTCCTCTACCGCCAGGTGCGCCTGATGCACGGCCGTGACGATGCCCTGGTGATCCTGCAACGGGGCAGTGACAACGTGAATGTTGGCTTCCAGGCGCGCGCACAGAATGCCCTTGGGATTGCGATACCCGGCGCGCCCGTCCAGCGTGAAATCCTGCGGGCAGATTTGCAGCACCAGCCGGTCTTCCTCGAGGCGAACGCGGGCCGCCAATTCCACGGCATAGCGCAAATCGTCGGGCTCAATGCCGCGCCGCCTGCCGAACTCATACAGGCCGCGGCTATTCACACCGGCCACGCCGCCGCCGACACCGATGACCGCCGCTTCAGGCGAGGCTTGGGCGCGACGTTCGGCCTCATGCAAGGCAAAGCGAATGCTCTGCGCCAACGCGTCTTGATCCGCCAGGCGCGACCGGTTCCAGGCCTGTACCGGCGCTTCGCCATAGCCCAAAAATTTCACTGAATCTTCTTCGAGCGCGCAGATCACGATGCGCGTGCTCGTGCTGCCCAGGTCCAGGCCAACTGCCAGTCTTGCTTTACTGCTCACCCTGCTCCTCTCCTACCGTCGTAATCGCTCCGTCCACACGCAGATCGAGCGTCTTCGCGTCCGGCCGTTTGGTTTTAATCTCGCCGTAGTTCACCAGGAAATTTTGCAGCCTGTCGGTGTAGTTCTCATCGCCGAGCATCAGGTTGACCACGTTGTTTTCCACATGCTCGGACACAATCAAGTCGTTCGGGTCGGAAACATTCACTTCGGAAATCTGCTCAGCCAGCGGCCCGAGTTCTTTCAACATGCCTAAGACGCGGTGCACGCGCGCACGGCGATTTTCGAGCGGCTCGCCCTCGCGGATACCCGTGATCACTGGCAGCGTGAACCTCGCGGCCACTCGCGGCCGAAGGATGTAGCCGTCCTTATCAATCAAGGCGAGCTGCGACATGCCGTCGCGATGATTCGGCCGCAGGCGAACGAAAGCCACAGGCTTGCGCTCGTGAATGCGCACTCTCAGCGTGTTCGGCCATATCTTCGATACCGCCGCGTCCTCCACCCAATCAATCTCGAGGAGCTGCTGACGGCGCTTCTGTATCGGGACGAGATAAAGACTGCGGCCAAAGTCCTCCGCAAAGACATGACGGATCTGGGAAGCCGACGCATAATGAATTCCCTCCACGATGAGATTGGGGCTCTGTCCGGCGAAATCGTCCGCCTCCACCAGACGAAAGCGGTTGTCCTGAATCAGAAACTCTTCGGTGCGATGCCAGGCAAACAGGCCGCTCACCATCAGCAGCACGCCCGCCACTAGCCACGCGGCGAACCGCATCCAGCGAACGCCGGCCCAAAATGATTGCTGCTCTCGAGCCGCCATTTCAGGTTTCCTCCCGCAGCTTCTCGAGAATCTTTTCGGCCGCTTGCGAAACGCTGCCTGCGCCTAGCGTGATGATCAAGTCGCCTGGTTCCGCAGCACGCGCGATTGCTTCAACGCCTTCTTCGAGGCTTGCGGCGTAATGCGCAGAGCGATGCCCGTATGAGCGGATCTTTTCGAGCAGCGCCTCCGCCGTGACGCCTTCGATGGGCTCCTCAGAGGCGGCATAGATATCGAGAAGATACAAGTCGTCGGCCTGATGGAAAGCGGTGCCGAACTCTTCCAGTAGGTGCTGGGTGCGCGAGTACCGATGCGGCTGGAAGAGCACGTGGATTTGCCGGAATGGCGAAAGCCGCGCGGCAGCCAGGGTGGCCTTGACTTCCGTGGGGTGATGGCCGTAATCGTCGATGACAGTGACGCCCCGCTCGACGCCGCGCAACGAGAAGCGCCGGTCAACGCCGCTGAACGCAGCGAGACCTTGCCGAATCTGCTCGAGGGGCACTTCCATTTCCAGGCCCACCGCAACCGCGGCAGTTGCGTTCAAGACGTTGTGCACTCCTGGCACGCAGAGTTGAAAGGCGCCTAATGCGTCGCCACGGCGGGTGAGCGTAAATTCGCTGCCGGCGGGCGACAAGGCCACCTCCGTTATCGCCAGGTCGACTTGCGCCGAACGCCCATAGGTGATCGTGCGGCGGCGGATCTGCGGAAAAATCTGCTGGATGTTCTCGTCTTCCATGCAGACGATGGCGGCGCCGTAAAACGGGACCTTATTAATAAAGTCTGTGAACGCCGACTGGATGGCTTCGAGTGTCGGGTAATGGTCCAGGTGCTCGCGGTCGATGTTGGTGACCACCGCAATGATGGGCGCTAGCTTCAAAAACGAGCCGTCGCTCTCATCCGACTCGACAACCAGGATGGAGCTCTTGCCAACGCGCGCGTTAGATCCTTCCATCGCCGCGACTCGCCCGCCGACCACAACAGTCGGGTCCATGGAGGCGGCATTCAACATGCTGGCGACCATCGACGTGGTGGTGGTTTTGCCATGGCTTCCCGCGATGGCGATGCCAAACTTCAGGCGCATCAGTTCAGCCAGCAGTTCGCCGCGCGGAATCACCGGGACCTGCAGCTTGCGCGCTTCCGCTACTTCGGGGTTTGCTGAATCGAGGGCCGATGTGACCACCACCGCCTTCGCTTCGCCCACGTTTTCGGCCCGGTGGCCGATGTGAATGATGGCGCCGAGTCTTGCCAGACGCTCCGTGATGGCGCTCTTCTTCAGATCCGAGCCGGAGACCTGGTATCCGAGTGTCAGCAGAACCTCGGCGATGGCGCTCATCCCGATGCCCCCGATTCCCACGAAGTGGACATGTTGGGGCTTAAAAAACATTTAATAAACGTATTGTTTCGGCTTTCGTTTGGTGTGTCAATGCGCAAAAGCGCCAAATCGCACTTTTCACAAAATTTTTCAGCATGTGCTCACGACGCATTCCGGTTCGCCGCTTCCTCCAGCAGATCGGCGGCTCTTTCCGCCGCGCCGGGCCTTGCAAATTGCCGGACACTCGCTCGTATCCGATCGAGCTCGGCGGGGTTGCGGCGCAGATCCTCGATCTCGCGAAACAGACGTTGTCCGTTCATCTCGGCGTCCAACACCATTCGCGCCGCGCCCGCCTGGACAAAAGCTTCGGCGTTGCGACGCTGATGATCGTCCGCCGCAAAGGGCAGCGGGACGAAGACGGACGGCATGCCGGCGGCGGCTATTTCGTTCACCGCGCCAGCGCCTGCCCGGCTGACGATCAGGTCCGCGTGCGCGAACGCCTCCGGCATGTCGCGAATGAACGGCACGACCTCACCTTCCACGCCGGCTGTCGAGAATTGCCGGGCGAGTTCCTCATGCTCGGCCACCCCGGTTTGATGAACGATGCGAATGGGCGCGCCGCTCTCTCTCAGCAACGGCCAGCACTCGCGCGACGCCCGATTCAATGTGCGCGCGCCACGGCTGCCGCCGGTAATCAAAACCGTGAATGCGCCACTCTGTTTGGCTTGCACGCCAAAAAATTCAGGCCGCACCGGCAATCCTGTCACTTCGCTCTTCCCGGCCGGGAACCACTTGCGGGTCGATTCGAATCCGATCAGCGCGCGATACACTCGGCCGGCGACCCGGCGATTCGCGAAACCGGGAATCGCATTCGGCTCCATGACGATGAGCGGAACCCGGCGCAACACAGAGGCGGCCATCACGGGTCCCGCGACGAAGCCACCCGTGCTGAACACGGCGTGCGCTCCGAAGCGCCGCAGCAGGCGCGAAGCCGCAGTAATTCCTAACGGGAGCTGCCACGCGGTCTGAAACCGCTGGCGCATGCCGACCCGCTTGAGGCTGCCGCTTCGCACAAATTCGATCTCGTAGCCGGCTTCGGGAACCAGCCGCGCTTCCATTCCCGCCCGTGTGCCGATAAATAGCAGCTTGTGGCCACGCTCCCGCAATACGCGGGCGACCGCCAGGGCCGGGAACACATGGCCGCCGGTTCCTCCGCCGGTCATCACAAACGAATACGCCATCCGCGCAGGTCCGCTCAAGCCGCATGCTCGCTCACGCTCAGCAGCATGCCCATCAGCAGCAGGGTGCTCAATAACGAGCTGCCGCCGTAGCTGATGAACGGCAGCGGAATCCCTTTGTTCGGCACCAGGTCCAGCACGACGCTGAGGTTGATCAGCGCCTGCACCACAATCGACACGGTGATGCTGAGCGCGAGGTAACGGCCGAAGTTATCGGGCGCGCACATGTAAGTGCGAAAACCGCGCCACAGCACGACGATGAACCCACCGAGCAGCAAAATGGAGCCGAAAAACCCGGTCTCTTCCCCCACCACGCCGTAAATGAAATCGGTATGCGCCTCCGGAAGAAATTCGATCTTCTGCTTGCTCTCCATCAGGCCGACGCCCAGAAACCCTCCCGAGCCGACTGCGATCTCCGCCTGGCGCTGCTGGTAGCCGGGATCGCTGGTCGAAGCCGTCTTCTTCGTGTAGGCGAGAATTCGGCGGCTCGGATCGATTTTTTCGAGCAGCTTATGATCCTTGTCCACGAAATCGATCGCGCGCGCGAGGCGATATGGCTTCATCACGATAAACCCTGCGCCCAGAAGCACGCCAAGCACTCCGCACACGATCAGATAGCGATAGTCCACGCCGGCCACAAAGATCACCGCCACGGTGGTCGCCACCAACACAACCGCGGTACCGAGGTCCGCTACAGCCACCGCGAGCGCAATCACCGATAGTGAGATGGTGATCGGACCCAGCGTGTGCCTGTCATTGATAGCGCCAATGCGGCGGCAAAGATAGAAGGCGAGAAACAGGGCGAGCGCGGGCTTGGCAAGCTCGGAGGGCTGCAGCGAAAACGGTCCCGCCTTGAGCCAACGGTGGCTGGTGCTATCCGTGAAATAAACGGCGAGCAACAGAAGCACGACGATGCCAAGGCCGGCGAACGCCAGGCGCGCATTGTTCCACTGGCGATAGTCGCGCCGCATGCAATAGAGAAGGACCACGAAGGAGAACACGGCCCACCCGAGCTGTCTCAGGAAAAAATAAGTGCTCGAAACGTGAAATTTCAGCTCCGCGATGATGGATGACGAGCTGTAGACCATCACCAGCCCGAAGAGCACCAGCATCAGCACTGTCAGGAACAAGATCCAGTCTGTTTTGAGCCGCTGCGCCATTCTGTGGTTAAAACAATTCTGCCACTATTTGTTTGAACATGCGCCCTCGTTGCTCGAAATTTTCGAACTGGTCGAAACTGGCGCACGCGGGAGCGAGCAAAACGACATCGCCGGCGCGAGCATGCTCGCGCGCATATCGCACAGCGCGATCGAGGGTGTTGCAATCGACCAACTCGACTGCGCCGGCCAAATCTTTTCGGATAAATGGAGCGGCTGCTTGCGGATAATCTTCGGCTCCGATCAAGAGAACCGCTTTTGCGCGCTCGTGCAACGGCCGCCGAAGCGGCGTGTAGGGGCTGCCCTTGTGCTCGCCGCCAAGAATAATCCAGAGACCGCGCTCGAAGGCGTCAATGGCTTTAAGGGTTGCGTCCACGCTGGTGGCTTTGGAATCGTTAAAATACTCGACGCCATCGAGCTCGCGCACAAATTCGATGCGGTGTTCGACGCCGGAGAATGACTCGACGGCCGCGCCGATTATGTCGAGATTGGCCCCCGCGAGCGCCGATGCCAGGGCTGCAGCCATCACGTTTTCGATGTTGTGCCGTCCGCGCAGCTTGATCTGGGAGCGCCGCATAAACGGACGGCCGTCGAAGCACAGCTCCTCGCCATCCATCCAAATGCCGGTGGGCACGCGCTGCGACGCGCTGAACCAGAACACGTCGGCTGGCGTGCGTGCTTCAAATCTGACGCAGGTAGGGTCATCGTAGTTCAGCACGGCGCGATCGCCTGAGTGCTGAGTTTCGAACAGGCGCCCTTTCGCAGCGGCGTAGTTTTCGAAGGTGTGATGGCGGTTCAGATGATTCGGCGTGACGTTCAGGCAGGCGGCAATATGGGCGCGAAAACGCGAAATCGCTTCGAGCTGAAAACTTGAAAGCTCGAGCACGTTCCATTGATCGTCACAAGACGTCTCGATGATCGAGGTAACCGCAGTCCCGATATTGCCGCCCACCTGGCACGGCACGCCGCATTCTTTGAGCACATGCCCTACTAGCGCCGTCGTGGTGGTCTTGCCATTCGATCCCGTGATGCCGATAACCGGTCCTTTCAAGAAGTACGAGGCCAGCTCCACTTCGCCGAGGACCGCAATGCCGCGCTCGCGTACACGAATGAGCATCGGGAGGTCATAAGGCACACCAGGCGAGAGCACGATGACGTCCGGGTCGCGTCCGTTGTCTTGTATATTTTCTTCCGATTGCGCCACCACTGGCACGGCAAGCGGCTCGGACGGCGGCTCGGCGTCCATGGCGCGGACATGCGCGCCGTGCTTCCTCAACAAATCGATGGCAGCCAGACCCGATCGCTTGATCCCGACCACCAGTACGTGTTTCCCGCTGAAATCCAAAGCGTGCCTTTTATCTCAACTTCAGCGTGGTGAGCGCAAACAGCGCCATCACCAGGCCCGCTATCCAAAACCGGACGATCACCTTCGACTCTGGCCAACCCAGCGCCTCAAAGTGATGATGAATGGGCGCCATCTTGAAGATGCGCTTGCCGCCGCGCAGCTTGTAGCTGCCTACCTGCAGAATCACCGAGAGCGCCTCAATGACATAGATCCCGCCGATAAACGCCAGCAAAACTTCCTGCTTGATCAGCACCGCCACGATGCCGAGTCCGCCGCCGAGGGCGAGCGACCCGACATCGCCCATGAACACCTGCGCCGGGTGGCAGTTGTACCACAGGAATCCGAGGCTGGCGCCGAACATGGAGGCGCAGAAAATGGTCAGCTCCTGCGAATTCAGCAGGTGAGTCAGATCCAGGTAAATAGAAAATGTCGCGTGGCTGGTAACGTAAGTCAGGGCGGTCATCGCGCCGGAAGCAATAATCATCAGACCAATGGCCAGCCCGTCCAAGCCGTCAGTGAGGTTCACGGCGTTCGACGAACCGACCATGATGAAGACGATGAACAGGTAGAAGAACGCGAACGCAAGCGGATAGGTCCAAAAATTCTTAGTCCACGATTCGATCAGCAGATCCGGCTTGAATTGCTTGAAGAACGGAACGTTGATGGCGGTTGAATAGCGTTGATTCGAGTGCAGGAGCAGCAGAAAGAATCCGATCAGCATGGCGCAAAGGACCTGGAGCCAGAATTTCTGCCGCGCGGTCAGCCCCAGGTTCCGTTTTCTGGAGACCTTGGCGTAATCGTCGATAAAGCCGATTGCGCCGAAGCCAATCAGCCCCAGCAACGCGATCCATACATATTGATTGTGCAGGTCGGCCCAGAGCAGCGTGGGCGCCACAATGGACGTGACGATGAGTAAACCGCCCATGGTCGGCGTCCCGGCTTTCTTTTGATGCGATTGCGGACCTTCTTCGCGGATGGTCTGGCCGAAGCTCCATTGGCGCAGCTTGCGAATCATCCACGGACCGAGCGCCAGCGCCATGACCATCGCCGTGAGGCTCGCGAGCGCCACTCGCGTGGTGATGTATCCGAACACCCGAAAGGCGGGGATGTAGCGGTGGAGGACTTGAAACAGCAGCCAGTACAACATTCCTTAAGTTTCCATGCCGTTAACTTTCATGGCGGCTAGCGCCTGCTCGACATGCACTCCGCGCGAACCCTTGAACAAGATAGCGTCGCCAGGGCGAACAAACTCTCTTAAAAATTGCCCGGCTTCCTGGGGGTTTTCAAAAAAAAATGCGGCGTGAGTCATACCGGCTCGCCTGGCTTCTTCCACCATGAACCGGCTCACGCCGCTTACCCCAATCAGCACGTCTACTCCCGCATTCGCGACATAGTTACCCAGGTCGCGATGCAAGCTCTCTGCCAGGCGGCCCAATTCAAGCATTTCGCCCAAAACAGCGATGCGCCTTTGGGCCGCCTCCCGGCGCAGAACGTCGATCATGTTCCGCGCCGCCTCCGGATTCGAATTGTAAGAATCGTTGAGAACGGTAATATCGCGCCAACGGCTGCGCTGGCCGCGCATCTCTCCGGGCGCAAGTCGCGCCACGCTCTCGATCAGCTCGCGCGGCTCGATATCGAACAGCTTCGCCACCGCCAATCCGGCCAGGATGTTCGAGACGGCGTGCCGGCCAGTGAGCGCAGTCTGGAATCTCACGCCGCAGACCGTGAATGCGGCGCCCTCCGGGTTCATTTCCAGTGCGGTACCACGCAGATCGGCGCCGTCCGAAAAGCCGTACGTCACGCTGCGGCCGGGATGCACGGCACGGAAGGCCAGAACGCGCGGGTCGTCCGCATTCAAGACCGCAAGGCCGGTGGCGGGCAGCGATTCGATCAATTCGCGCTTGGCCGCCGCGACGCCATCGATCGAATCGAAAGCCTCCACGTGCGCGTATCCGACGTTGGTGACGACGCCAATCTGCGGCTGCGCGATGCCCGCCAAATGGCGTATCTCGCCGGCGTGATTCATTCCGAGCTCGAGCACGGCGACATCAGCCGAGTCCTGAATACGCAAGAGTGCGAGCGGCAGGCCGATGTGATTGTTCAGATTGCCGATGGTTTTGCCGACGCGCAGCCGGACGCTTAGAAACTCGGCGATAATGTCCTTGGTGCTGGTCTTGCCGGCGCTGCCGGTGACCGCGACAACCGGCTTTGCCCATCGGCGCCGCGCCCATGCCGCGAGACGCTGGAGCGCATCCAGCGTGTCGGCTACTTGAAGGACCGTGCCTGCTACCTCTGCAGGAGCCTCACTCACCACCGCCGCGATAGCGCCTCGGGCCAGCACGTCTGTTACAAACGAGTGGCCATCGAAGCGCTCACCCTTTATGGCGAAGAACAGATCTCCTGGCGCGATCGTGCGCGAATCGATACTATACGCGCGCACAAGGGCATGCTCTATGCTCGACCCGCGCACTTGCGCTCCGGTTGCCTCTTGCACCTGCGCCAGCGAGAGCTCCATTTCGGACCTATGCACTCGCGCGGCTGTACCCGATCGAGCGCAGCACGCGTTGAGCTACCTCGCGGTCATCGAAGGGAATCGGCCCGTCTCTCAAAATCTGGTAGGTCTCGTGCCCTTTGCCTGCAAGAATGACCACGTCGCCTGGCCCCGCCGTTTCGATGGCCTTCTTGATGGCTCGTTCGCGGTCCGGCTCTGCGGTGCATGGCGTATCGAAGCGGCGCAGGCCTACCATGGCGTCGTTCATGATGGCCAGCGGATCTTCGCTGCGCGGATTATCGGACGTCAGGATCACATAATCGCTGAGTTCGGCGGCCGCCATGCCCATCAGCGGCCTCTTCGACCGGTCGCGGTCGCCGCCGCAGCCGAACAGCGTGATGATCCGTTTCGGCTTCATGCCGCGCGCCACCGCTATGACGTTGCGCAAGGCATCGTCGGTATGCGCATAATCCACCACCACCATGAACGGCTGCCCTTCCTCCACCCGTTCAAATCTCCCCGGTACACTTCGCAAATTTGTCAATCCTTTCTGAATTTGTTCTTCGGTCAATCCGTGGGTGAGCGCCACACCGCACGCCAGCAGAATGTTGTACACGTTAATGCGCCCAACCAGCAGCGATTCCACGCGAAAACGCCGGCCTTCCGCGGCAACCGTAAACCGGAGACCCTCGAATGTGGATTCGACGGCCTCCGCACGCAGACCCGGCGCCTCCTGGTCAATGCTGTACCAGGAGACTTTCGTTTCGGGCGAGAGAACCAGACGCCTTGCCGATTCGTCGTCCGCATTAATCACCGCGAAGCGGGGGGGAGGACCGCTGCGCGGCGTGAACAACAACTGCTTCGCCGCGAAATACGCTTCCATCGTTTGGTGATAATCCAGATGGTCGCGGGTGAAATTCGTGAATCCCGCAGTGTGAAATTCCATGGCGAAGATGCGGCCCAGATCCAGCGCGTGCGAGGACGCCTCGAGCGTCGCGTGCGTGCCGCCGGCTTCTTCCAGCTCGTGAAACATCCGAAACAAGTCCAGCGATTCGGGCGTGGTGTTCACCGCGGGCAGCACGCGCCCGGCCAGGTGATATTCAATGGTCCCGATGAGTGCTGTGATCTTGCCCGCCGCGCGCAGCATGGAATCGATCAACAACGTGCTGGTGGTCTTTCCGTTCGTGCCAGTCACCGCTGTCAATGCGAGCCGCTGGTCCGGCTTGTCATAAAAATTTCGCGACGCCAGCGCCAGCGCCTGGCGCCCATGCGTGACCTGCAACCAGGAGCTATGCAAGCCTCCGAAGCTCGGCCGATCGCTCACCACCGCCAAAGCGCCTTTTTGCAGCGCGGCGTTCGCAAATTGCGCGCCATCGGTCTTGGCGCCGGCGAATGCGAAGAAGAGGTAACCCGGCCCTACTTTGCGGCTGTCATAAGCGAGCCCGCGCACCTCGGCATTCAGCATCTCCGCCGGAACTTTCGATAGCACCGGGACGCCTTCAAGCACTCGCTGCAGCTTCATTCGATCTGGCGCGCGCTCAGCGCGCGAACCTCACCCGCACATGCTCGCCCGGAATCAAAACGGAACCGGCCGCGGGATTTTGGCTGCGCGCCAAGCCATCCCCCAGCATTTCGACGTCGATGTTGTTCGCGGCGGCCGCCATCATCACGTCCTTCACGGTCTTGCCGACAAAATCCGGCACCTTAGGCGGGCTCGGGTCCGCGCTCTGATCGGCCTCTGCAGCCGCTGCGTCGCCGCCGCTTGCCTCTCGCATTTCGTCTGGGGTCAGCGGCGTGCTCAGCTCAGCCAAAGAAAGGTCGTCGGCCTGAAGATTCTTATCCTTCGCGGCGGGTTTTTCTTTCGCCTCCAGCTCCTCAATCTCCTGCGGCACGTCCCGCGGCACGCCCGTCCGCCGCAAGGCCTCGGTCATCACCTTCACGAAGACCGGCCCGGCCGCCCAGCCGCCGTATCCGGCCTCACCCGTGGTTCCCGTCACCGTCACCACGACCAGAATCGACGGATTTCCGATCGGAGCGAAGCCGAGGAAAGAGGCATTGTACCTATGCGTGTAGACGCGATGCGCATAATCGTAAATCTGCGCCGTGCCTGTTTTGCCTGCAATTGTGTAGCCCACGACATGCAGATGGTGGCCCGTTCCGCCCGGTTCGGTGATGACGCGGCGCATCATCATCCGCATCATCGCGACGGTTTCCGGCTTCAGCACCTCGACGGGCGCAGGATATTTCACGGTCTCCATCGCTTCACCGGGCGCCTGTTTCCATGCGACCAAGTGTGGATGCACCAGAAATCCCCCATTCGCAATGACGCTTCCGGCCTGCGCGAGTTGCACCGAAGTGACCGCGATCTCATGGCCCATGGGAACGGAACCGATTGAAGTCGGCTGCCATCGCTTCAGCGGGCGCAAAATCCCTGGCGCTTCTGCGGGAAGTTCAATGCCGGTCCGTTGCCCAAATCCGAATTTGCGAACGTAGTCATACAGATTCTTGTTCCCCACTTGCATGCCGATGCGAATGGCGCCGATGTTGCTCGAAAACGCGAGCACATCCTCCATCGACAGCGCCGAATAAGCCTTGTGATCGTGAATGACGCGTGAGAACAGGTTCATCACGCCGTTGCCGCAGTTGATGATGGATTCCGGACGCAGGCTGGTGGTCTCGAGCGCGGCTGAAAGCGTAATTACTTTGAAGACCGATCCAGGTTCGAAGGGCGCAATCACGGCCAGGTCTTCGCGGCCGTACGGCTTCTCGCCGGGATGCAGCCGCTCATTGGGATCGTAGGTCGGGTAGTTTTCGAGCGCCAGAACTTCGCCGGTTCTAGGGTCCATCGCAACCAGGCTTCCGTGATCGGCGTGACTTTGGACCACCGCCTGATGCAAGGCGTCTTGCGCCACATGCGACAGTTGGCGATCAATGGTCAGGCCGATATTCTTCCCAGGCTTGGCTTCTTTGGCAATCTCGGAGTCGTAAGGATGTTCCTTGCCGTCGCGCTCCAGCCGGATCAACCCGGGCGTACCGGCGAGCTCTTTATCCAGCTTGAGCTCGATGCCCGCCGCGCCGTGGCCCTGGCCGCCGACGTTGCCGATGACATGCGCCGCTACCGCACCGTCCGGATAATCACGAACGCTGCCCTCCTCGACATCGGCCCATTCGAGCTTCATGTCGCGCAGCGTGGCGGCCTGTTCGTCGGTAACATGCTGATCGACGATGTAGTAGCCGCGGTGTTTTTTGGAAAGCGCTGCGCCCTCGAGATCCTGCTGCAGGGGCGCCGCGTCGATTTTCAACACACTCGCCAGCAGCGCTGCGGCAATTTCTTTATTCGGTATGCGCCCCGGATTCACCACCAGAAAATGCGAAGGCGAACTGATCGCCATCGGGTGCCCATCGCGATCGAAAATCGTGCCTCGCTGGCCCTTGGTGGGCTCGACCGTCTCCTGCTGCTTTTCGGCGAGCTTAACGAATTTGTCGTGCGCCAGCACCTGCAAGTCGAACAGGCGCGACAGAACAATCAGGGCCCATCCCAGAAGGATGAGCCCCAAAATAGCTAATCTCTCCACCGATTTGGCCGGCGGCGCAGATGGCGGTCTATCCATAGTTCAGCGGCGCATCCGCATCCGCTCCCAATTGCGCATCATTGCCCGGCGGGTCACAAATTTCAGCGCGCTACTGCCTGGTGGTTCTGCGGAAGATTGTTGCGCGCCTCCGCTTTCGATTCACCGCTCACCAGCAGCTCTTGCGTGGGAGCCGGCGCGGCCATCTTCAGCGTCTCGGCCAGTTTGTCCAGCCGTTTCACGTTGAGCAGATTGGCTTCCTGCACCTCGAGTTGAGCCTGCTGCTGCCGGAGTTTGATCTGGTCTTGTTTCAAGCTCTGGATCGTGAACCCGGCCATGGTGTTGTAGGCCGCCGGTACAAGGCCCGCGATTACCAGCAGAGCGGCGAGAAAGCCCGTGGCTACCGTGCCGGTTCGCGCGCGCAATGCTACCGGGTCGGCCGCCCGCACTACCGCCGTATTGTCGATACGCTTGACAAACAGGTAGACATCTTCATTCGCGATCGGGCGCAAACGTGGCGCTTCGGTCCTGTTCCACACTGCGGGAGGCGCGTCCGCCAGTTCTCTCACGCCTACGAAACGATTGACGAATGTTGCTAATGACGCCATTGCTAGTTGTCCCCTCTAAACCCGTTCGAACGCACAGGGCGTCTTCGCTTTAGCGCGTTGGTGCCCGTTGTGCGCGGTTCATAGTCGTTCGAGCGCCCGCAGCTTCGCGCCGCGCGATGGCGCATTTTCCAAAATCTCTTTTTCCGCCGGCCGGACTACGTGCTTGGTCAGGATTTTCGCCCTCCCAGCCCGCGCCAGCGCCTGAAACGCCTGCTTCACCTTGCGATCTTCGGTCGACATGAAAGTCAGCACCACAAACCGCCCGCCGCGGCGCAAGTGCTCCGGCGCAACCCGCAGCAGCTCATCCAACTCTTCCAGCTCGCCATTCACTTTCAGCCGCAACGCCATAAATGTTTGCGTTGCGGGATGAATTCTCCCCGTTCGCGGCACGGCTTCTTCAATCACCTGCGCCAGGCGCCCGGTGGTCGGAATGGGCCGCGCGCGAACGATTGCTCTGGAGATTCTTCGCGACCTCCTTTCTTCGCCGAGCTCGAAGATCAAGTCAGCGAGCGCCTTTTCTGGCATTTCATTCACAAGATCCGCCGCGGTCAGTCCTTCGCTCCGGTCCATGCGCATGTCGAGCGGCCCATCTTGCATCAACGAAAACCCCCGCTCCGCGCTGCTCAACTGATAACGGCTCACACCCAAATCCGCCAATATTCCATCGGCTGCTTCCACGCCGTTGTCCGCCAGCGCCTCGGGCAGTTTTGAAAATGGTCCGTGGAAGAACCGGATGCGCCCGGCCCATTGCGCGGTGTTCTTGCGCGCCAGCTCTAACGACTCGGCATCCCGGTCGCACGCGATCACAAACCCTCTCTCCAGTTTTTCCGCAAGCGCCGCCGTGTGCCCACCCAAACCGGCGGTCATGTCTACATAAATCCCATCGGGCCGAATCGCGAGATACTCGAGCGATTCCGCCAGCATCACCGGGTAGTGCCACGGAACCCCACACATGGCGTCCTCGCCCCGGCGTGCCTACCGCAAACCTTTCTTCTCCAGGCCTTTCACCTTGGCATCCAAACCGTCCGAGGCCTTCGAGAGACGGCCCTGATACGATTCGTCGCCGATCACCTCAATACGCTGCTTGAAACAGCGCAGGTGAACCTGCTCGTTTTCAAACCTCAACTCCCGCCGCAACTCGGTCGGCACCAGCACCCGCCCTTGCGGGTCTATATCGGAATCCGCCCCGAAGTGGTATGCCACCATTGCGACGTCATCCCGGTCGTCCACATCCTCGCCCGGTTCCTCCAGCATCTTTTCTGTTTCCTGCCAGACCGAAATCGGGTATATCCTTGCCGTAGAGCGATCCAGCGTGGTGATAAAAACTCTCTGCTCCCCCAGCGCCGCCAGGTACTGCGTCATGGCAGCGGGCAACTTGAGCCTGCCCTTTTCGTCCACACGGGCGCTGAAAAAGCCGCGAGGGGGCGCAAGGGAGCCGGGCTGGCTGGATTCTTCTGCCACTTTGAACCACTTTAGACCGCTTTAGACCGCTTGAGTTCCATCCTTACATGCACATCGGCTGATTGCAATACTTTTTGTTAAAGAATTTTCTGTAAGTTATTGTTTCGCTGGATCTTCGCCTCGCCGCGAAGGGTTCCGCAATGAGGCAGCATCAACGAGCGTCGACGTGAATTCGAAAGGGAAGTTGGGCTCTAGCTAGCCTTCGGCGGCGGTTCACAAATTCCTCTTCTAAAGAGGGCTTAAGGCTCTGGAGGGCGAAACGGAATAATTCCGCTAATCCTCTCGCGCACAAATTTCGGATCACGGCGCCCAGACAGGCAGGCCACGACAACCGAGTTTCCGGGCAGAACGCGAAACCACAGAGCGAAATTTGTGAACTGTCGCAAGAAACAGCGGCGGAGATCCTTGTAAACCTTCTGATAGCCTTCCGGTGCCCGCTCAATGCTGCTGAGGGCTTCTGCTACTCGATCCGCAAACTCTGCGCCAAGACCTTCCTGGCGATCTTCGTAAAAGGTTGCTGCCGCTTCGATCTCACGCTGGGCGAGGCGGGAAACGATGACGGGCTTCAACGTGGAGAACGTTCTTTTCGCTTGAACTTCGCGCGAAGTTCATCCATAACTTCGTCCGCACTTCGAGCCGTCTTAACATCTTCATCAAGCGTTCGGAGGCGTTCTTCAAGCGTGCGCCTAGTTTCCTCGTCGATTTCTTCGGCCTCGGGATGCGTTTGGCGGATGGCCATACCGTATTTTACCCCTGCAACGACTCACTTCATTTGCGGTTCTGTCTTATTGGCCTTCCACTTCACTAATCCGCTAATAAGCTTTCAGGAAGCTTTACCCGATCCGTCCCGGTGGAACGGGCGGGACTTGCGCGATAAAACCGCGTAGGATCGCCGGCGTCGCGGCGCCCACATTGAGACAGAGCACTGGATTTAACCTGAATCCTGACATCTGATAGGCGGCCACCACAGTCCCGGCGAGAGTCGCCTGAATGGCCAGCGACACCCAAAGCCCCGGTGACTTGATCCGTGCCGCAAGCAGTTCCGGCTCGCGCAGATCCAGTAAGCCGATGAGCGCGCCCGCCACTCCGCCAAACGCTCCGAAGATTAACCCGGCGGTGAACACAGGCTATTTCGTCGATCCCGCCAAGGACGCCCGGGTCTCGGCCAGAATTTCGCGCGCGGTCCGCGGACGGGAGCGCAGCGTGTAAAGGAAGTTGCCATTGTTATCACGCAGCGGAACCTTTCTTACCTCATCCGCATGCGCTTCGAGAATGGAGCGCACCGACACCTCGGGAATGCCGGTTTCGGCCGCGATGCTGGGAACCGTGCGGAAATGGAAGCGCGCGTCAGCAAGCGCCGCAAGCACCAGGTCGTGGCACGCCTTTGAGGAAGCGCCATCACAACCCTGCCCGCTCCCGGATGTCCCCGCCGCGAGTCTCTTGCCCGTTCTTCCGAAATAGTTCTGAAACCAACCGCTCTTCGACACACCGCCTCCTGTGGCCTTCCTAAGAAAGCGCAACTTCGTGCATGAAGATAGCGCGCCGCCGCTCGGCCACTTGCCAAGAAACCTGCCTAAGTCCCTGACCTATTTACAAAAAGAACTTTCTCTGGCATCTGTGAACGCAGTGTGCGTAAATGATCTACATGACCCGCAAATCGGCCTTGATCCTCTCTGTCATGCTCCCCTTGCTCGCCTGTGCTCAGGAACACGGCAAGCGGTTGAGCCCGCACGAAACGGTTTCCGTCGAGCTCAAGGGCGACAAAATCAGCATCAGTTATGGACGCCCGTATCTGAAGGGACGCAAGGTGGGAGAGCAGGTCGCGCCCTTCGGGCAGGTATGGCGGCTGGGCGCCGATGAAGCGACTAAGCTGACCGTCACCGCGAAGACCAGGATCGGGGACGCCTTCGATCTCGAACCCGGCAGTTACTCCTTATTCGCGATTCCCACGTCCGGCAAATGGACCATCATCATCAATAAAGTCGCAGACCAGTGGGGCGCCTTCAGCTACAAGCAAACCGATGACATGGGCCGCTTCGACGTGCCCGTGAAGCCAGCCTCACCGCCCGTCGAGCAATTCACCATCAGTTTCGCGAAGAAATCCGACGACACGGCTACACTTTCCTTCGCCTGGGGCGACACGTCGGTGTCATTCCCAGTCAAGGCAATCTAGGGTGCCTTCAGCTTCCCGCCACCTGCAAATCGTTCTCTACCGAAAAGACGTTCGGAACGCTGTTGGCCCGTACGTTGATCAGGTTCTTGTCCATCTGATTGGCAACTACGCCCTCCAGCTTCACGTGGCCGTTCTTCACGATGATGTGAATTGACGGAAGCGCCTGGTGTCCGTACCGGTCGCCAATCTGCGGGTCGCCATAGATTGCCCGAAACTCTGCTCTGCGAATCTGCGCATCCATCGGCGAGGGTGGCAGCACTTCGATCTGGTTGTTCACCTGTGTTACTCCCTCAATCCGCTTGACCACATTCTCCGCTTCGGACTTTAAAACCGGGTTCGTCACTGCGCCCAGTAATGTAACTGTGCTTCCATCCACCCGAAACGCAAGGTCGTCGAAGATTGTGTAATAGGGGAGCATTAGCAGTTGATGCCGCACCTCCTGCATCAGCCGGTTTTCGCCGTTTGGCCCCCGCACAAATGCATCGTTGTGATCTTTTTCTTGCGCCGCGAGCGTGCCTGGTACAAACAACAGCATGAACGCTACGAGCGCCCCAAGTGTCTTACAAATACCCATCGCAGCCTCCTACCTATAAGACTGCTTCTCTATAAGACTGCTTCACGTCGCCCGCGGTATCCCGTAAGGTTGCGGATGCGCCAAAGCTAACCCAGAGCCAGACGCCGGTGAAACAACTCAAATACCAGGCCGTAGCAGAGATACGCGAGCGAGGGGTCATACCGGTATCCTTCATCGCGCATGAACGCATGCGCGCCATTCACCTCCAGCCACTGGTAAGTCGCGCCTACTTCCTCCAGCCGCGCACGGATTCGATTTCTTCCCTCCAGCGGCACATGCGGATCCTGCCGGCCCCAGATATGCAGCAGCTCGCCCTTGATCTCCGAAGCGCGCTCGAGCGAGTTATCGTGCTTGCCCCTGCCCAGGCTTCCCGAGTGGACGTCGGTGGCATAGAAGCACGCGGCTGCAGCCACGTCCTGGTTCATCGCCGCCCGAAACGCGAGATGGCCGCCCAGGCAAATTCCCATCGCGCCTAATCTGCCGTTGCAATCTTCGCGCGCCTTCAGGTGATCGAGCGCCGCACGCGCATCGGCATCGTAAGACGACAGCTCTTTCGCGAACTTATCGGCGTTACCTTTGTCCGCGCCTGCCTGATCGTAGGCCAGCACTGTGCCGGCAGGCTCCAGCTCGTGATACACCTCGGGCACCGCGACTACGTACCCGTGCCCCGCTATCATCGCGGCGGTTCGCCGGATGGGTCCGGTGACCTGAAAGATCTCGGAAAAGAAAACGACACCCGGATACCGGCCCGCGGCCACTGGACGAAAAATGTACGTCCGCATGGAACCTGTTGGCGTATCGAGATCGACAACGATATCGTCTCTAATCGTCATAGGGCAAACGTCCTTACGACGCTCGCGGCGCTTCTTCCACGGCTACTAAGCCTTTACCTGTTGAGAGATTGCGTTTCTTGCAACGAACCACTTGACCGGGTCCGAACTCCCAGGCTTCTCCCTCTGGCATCGCCTCCACGATTTTGTAGAAGTCGCGCCCCACGTGTTCGGCCTTCACGGTGCGCATAAGGTTGAGCCCTTCACCCACCAGTGACACGTAGATGTCGACCTCCTTTCCTGGTGGAATCGGGACGGGCGCGGGAGCCGGCGCCGGAGCAGTGGCAGCGACCGGGGGAGCCGCGGTTATAACCGGAGCGGCGGTCGTCACCGGCTCAGCGGCAGTAGTAACCGGAGGCGCCGCCGAAACCACAGGCTTTGCGACGACTGGCGGCTGTGACGCAGGCCTCGCAATCTCCCCGACCAAGGTGGGCTCTGCAACCGGCTCGGCGTACTTCGGAATGAAGCCGCGCTGCACCGCTCCTGTCTGGGACTTGGCCGAATCTTTGTATCCCAGCATGCGGATGCGATCGATGGCGCAAATTCCCGCCGTCGCGCACAACCACGTCAACGGCAGCCATTCGGTTTCGATGCGGCCGCCGGCCATGTGAATCTCCCCTTTGCCCGCCAACCACCGGTAGTAAACAACGGAGAGCAGCATGACGCCTAAACCGCAGCCCGCGGAAAATGCAACACTCTGGAAGGAGGACCGGTGGGCGTCGCTGTCGTAGGAAAAGAGAGCAAACAGGAGAACGAACCCGCTGATGCTGGTCACCCACGCGTACTGCACCGGCAGCATCAGCGCCAGCGCACTCGCAACTACGGCGGCAATCAGCGCCAATAACTCGAATTGTGACTTTTGCATGAAATTCTCAATCTCATTCTCCCAAGGACTCCTTGCGCGCGGTCGCCGTATCCTGTAGAGAACCTTCGCATGAATCAACCAACCTTCATTCCTCAGCCCACTCGCGTGCAGGTAGCGGGCAATAAACCGAAACTCATCGATGAGTACATCGGGCGCGTCAACTCCGGCACTTCCGGTGTGAGCGTCGCGCACATGCGCAGTTCGGGCGGATGGCAGGAGCCAGGCCAGACACCCGAATTCGACGAGTTCACTGTGGTCGTCCAAGGCTGTCTGCGTGTCGAGTACGCGGGAGGCTCGCGCGATGTGCGCGCCGGGCAGGCCGTCATCGCGCACAAAGGCGAATGGGTCCGCTACAGCACGCCCGAACCCACCGGCGCCGAGTATTTCGCAATTTGTTTACCGGCGTTCGCAATCGAAACCGTACATCGCGATGAGTAGCGTCGACGTTTGCCGCCTTACTGAGACCACGCCGGCGCCACGCCGTTTACGCGCGCATAAGCGATTGACTGCCCGTAATGCTCATTGACGATCCGATGTGTCAAGCGTGGGCGCTGTAAACAAGGCGCAACGGGTTGCCGCTTCGATCGCATTGAGCAAGTTCACATAGCTGTTCGTATACCCGAGTCGCCGTCTCTGGCGCGCCCTCATCCGAAGAAGACCGGGACAGGCGGCGTTCAGGAAACGAATCGTCGACAGAGACATGCAGAAAGGCCTCCAATTTCTGGCGGCCCGAAACTTCAAACAGTTGGTTGTAATGCAGGAACAGCCACTTTCCGTCGTTCTGGTGGTTCTCGAGTATGTGCCGGTACATCAGTGTCCAGACTTCGAATGCTCGATCCTTGGAAAAAGACAGGCTTTGAAGATAATCTTCATCGCTCATTACATGCATGATGCTCTTCACGGTAGTGGCCGGTTCTCGAAAGATGCAAACAAAGCCGATGTTTTTGAGGTAAGGCCGCCACGCAGGTAGCGTGTAACAAAACCTCGGGTCTTTGTAGCAGTACGGCTGCCTCGCAACTGCATCTTGTATTTTCGACGCAAACGTTGGCGAGCAATTCACGGTGGTTTCAACCGGAACGGTAGCCAGCCACCTTTGCGTGGAGAGCGGGCGGTCGCGGAAAAACCATCTTCCCCAGAATTTCGGCCTCGCAGGAACTACTGTCGCGATCAATTCTTCGTTTAGAGATTCAACTTCACGCGTTTCAAAATACCCTTTCGGATTGTTCCTATTCGGAGGCAACAGATTCTTACCCATGAAGTAGCCGGCTTTCGAGAGGCTGCCTGCGAGCATGCTGGTCCCGCTTCTTCCACATCCCATGACAAGGCAGTTCAACATGCGCTTCCTTTCGCTGCCGGATTATTACTTAATTCCCTAAGCATTCACCTTATTCTAGACGTTTTTTAGGCAGTACGGGGGAGCGGTAAGCTCGCCCGTAATCCAGGAGCCCCCCGCTGTTATCCTTGAAATTGCCCCCGGTTTCCCGCCGAAACGCCCTGCTGTAATGCGCCTGCTCAGCAAAGCCATCTTTCGCGAAGTATTGACCAGCGCCACACTCGGCACGCTGCTGTTCGTCTTCGTACTCTTCCTCAGGACCATCGAACGGCTCTCCGCTCTGCTCGTAAAGACGTCCGCTCCTCCGGCGGTGGTGGCGAAACTGCTGCTTTACGCGCTGCCCGCCACCATTCCGTTTGCGCTGCCCCTCGGCGTGCTGGTCGGCATTCTCATCGGCCTCAGCCGCATGTCGGCCGACCGCGAAATCACCGCCATGCGCGCCTCCGGAATTTCCAGCATCACCGTCGCGCGACCGGTCCTGCTTTTCGCATCGCTGGCGCTATTGCTGACCGCGCTCGCCTCGCTGTGGCTCACGCCTCTGTCGCTGCATCTGGAATCCATGGTCGCGCGCAATTTTGCGGCCGCCCAGCTCACCGGCAACATCGAGTCGCGCATATTCGATGAACAGTTTCCGAACACCGTGCTGTATGTCGGCAATGTTCGCACCGTGGGCAAGGAGATCGTTTGGCGCCAAGTCTTCATCGGCGACGTCACGCCACCAGACGAGCTGAAGCAGCAGGGCAAGGATCGCGGCGACGGTCCTCGCATCATCGTCGCCGAAGAAGCTATCCCACACGCCGACGCCGTCAATAACCGCATCATCCTCGACATGAGGAACGTCCGCTCTTCGGAGCGCGACAAAGATGGCAAGGTGATCACCACCGCCGCGCCCACGCAAATCGAGGCGCTGCAAGCCCAGAAGCAGGAAGATCTTCAGGTCAATAAAACCGTCCAGGAGATGGACACCGGCCCGCTATATAAGCGCGTCTACGGCCGCCACGATCTTTCGCATGAAGACTACGTCGACGCTGCCATCGAGCTGCACCAGCGCTTCGCCCTGCCGCTAGCTTGCGTGCTGTTGGCGCTGGTCGGCATACCGCTCGGCATCTCTTCACAGAAGGGCGGGAAATCCGCGGCCTTTGTGCTGACCGTTCTGCTCGCGTTTCTTTATTACTTGGGCTATATCACGCTAATCGGATTGGCGAAAAAGGGTAGCCTGTCCGTCCCGGTGGCCGTGTGGTCACCCGACGCCGTGTTTCTGCTCGTGGGCATTGTGCTGCTGTCGCGCTTGGAAAAGCCGGGCGACCAGGACTTGGCCGGGTGGGCTGGGAATTTGTTTCTGCGCGTCCTGAATCGCGTGCGATCCTTCCGGCCGGTGCCGGTTCCAGGCGCACGCTTTAGAGTTGGCCGCCGCTTCGGATTGCGGCCGCTGCTGATTGACCGCTACGTCCTGAACGGCTTTCTGTTCTATCTCGGCGTTCTTCTCGCCGCGCTGGTGGCGCTTATAGAAGTCTTCACCTTCTTCGAGCTTCTCGGCGACATGATCAAAAACGACATTACGATGTCGACCATGCTGGATTATCTTTGGCATCTGGCGCCGAGTCTCATCTATCAACTCACTCCCATTGGAACCTTAGTCGCTTCGCTCATCTGCTTCGGCATTTTGACTAAGTACAACGAGGTTACGGCCTTCAAGGCGGGCGGCGTAAGTGTGTACCGGCTGGCCGCGCCGGTGTTGGTCATGAGTTTTACGATCAGCGCGCTGTTGTTCGGCTTCGATCATTACTACATACCCGAGGCCAATCGCCGCCAGGAGATGCTGCGCGCCGAGATCAAGAAAAAAACGGTCGCCACTTATCTGCGAAGCGGCCGCGACCGGCATTGGATTTACGGCGAAGGAACTCGTATTTACAACTATGGCTTCCTCGATCCGTACCGGGCAATTCTATCGAAGGTAAATGTTTATGAGCTTGACCCCGCCAGTTACCACATTGTGCGACAGATCTCGGCCGACCGCGCCCGCTGGAATCCCGCTCGGCGGACTTGGATTTTTCAGAACGGCGTCAGCCACACCATGGACGGAGTGAGCGACGGTTACCGGCCTTTCTACAATGCCTCCGCATCGTTTCCCGAATTGACCGAGCGACCCTCCTGGTTCATCAAGGAAGAAAAAGAATACAAGGAGATGAACTTCGAGGAACTGGGCCAATACATTCGCGAGCAGCAGGCGAGCGGCCTCGACACTACGGCGCTGCGCGTGCAGTATTACAAGAAATTCGCCGTGCCCCTCTTCGCTTTGATCATGGCCATCCTTAGCATCCCGTTCGCGTTCGTCGCGGGGAATCGCGGCGCTATGACCGGCGTGGGCATCAGCTTCGGCATCGCCATCGCCTATTGGACCGTCGGCACGTTGTTCGAGCAGATCGGCGATTTGAACCAACTGCCGGCCATTATGGCTGCCTGGTCACCCGATCTCATCTTCGCGCTCTTCGGCCTTTATTTCATGGCACGCATGAAGACTTGAGCCCGCTCGGCGTAGCCCGAGGCCATCCTACGCCGAATTAGCGCTCGATCACTAAATCGTGAGCGCGCGAGCCCGGCCTTGTTCCCGCAATCTCCGCCTTCGGATCCGCCCAGGGAATGGAGTGCGAACGCCAGCAGCGCCGGCAGCGATATTGATCGTGGATAGGCCAGATGATGTCTTCGTGCGCCAGACGGCACCACAAATAACCGAGCTTTGATAGCAAACCTGAAGCAGTTGAGGAGCTCATGACTCCGAGACTAGGCGGATGCCGGCCAAAATGAAATTGCTTCGCGCGGTTTAAGGCGTTCCAGAACCGCCAGTACCTCAGCGGCAATCCTTTGATTCTAAAGGTCGCTTATTACCCTGGGCCAGAGTACCGGCAACGTTTCTTACACGCCACACGTCACTTGCCCGCCACAACCTACTCCCGCGATAGGCCGGAATTCTGCTAAAATCCGCAGCATCCAAATGGCTAAGGCGACTTCCGCACTACGCGCAGCAAAGCAAATTGCAATCTTAGTGGTGGTTTCCCTGATTGCCTCGGCGGCCGCGACTTCAGCCCGCGGCCAAAGCGCACTAAGAATCATTGACAATCCGGGAGGTGGAAAGATTGTCTACGGGCGGGTTGACGGTGAAACCACCGAAGCCGGGGCCATGGGCGCCGTTTTGCGCTCGCTTCATAACCAATACGGTGACCGCCCACAAGTAGGAAGGGTGTTTCAGGTTCGCGGCACCAATTCAGTCGCCGTGTTCTTGACTCTCGTAAAACGCCGCCAGGGCAACGCGCAGATCGCGGGCATGCTGATTGTTTCCAAGCTCGCCGCCGATCACGTCGAAGCGGCGCTGGTTTCAGATGATGCGGGGCGATTTGGCTCCACTATCAACCCCATGTTGAAGACTCTCTTCGGCGTCTGGCAGCCGGGCGCTGACCGGCCTGCTTCCGGACCGGCCGCCTCCTCCTCTCCTGCCGCTCCTCTGCGCCAGTTTGTGCTGAGTGACCGCTCTGCCAGCGTTTCATTGCCTGATGGGTGGACTGTGCAGCCATCGAGTGGCATGGGCACTATCATCGCGACGGGCGCCAATGGCGAGACTGTGGCGCTCGATTATCCTTTTCTCGCCATGGACCTCCGGAATCCGCGCGTGGCCCGGCTCAAGGTGTGGTCCGAGGGCCAAGGCCGCAACACCGTCTACGGCCGCACCCTGTATTACCCATATGGAACCGACTTGGCGAAGACTTTTGTGGATTTGAACGCGATGTACCGCCAGAAGCGAGGCTTGCCTGTGCCTTCGATTCAAATTGCGAGTGAAACGCCGGTGCCTTCGCCGGGCGCCGCGCACTGCGCTCGTCTCACCGGCCAAATCGACCCGGAGGACGGCAAGGGCCCGAGCGAGATGAACGCCATCTTTTGTGTGGGGCCGCTCGCGCCGGGCGGCGATTATGGCAGCGCAGTGTATTACACGGCCGTTCCCCTTCAGTTCGCGGATAAGGAGCGCGCCACAATGGGGGCGATTCTTGCCAGCTTCAATGTGAACCAGGCGGTGGTCAACGCGCAGGCCGCCGCCATCGCTAAGCCTGCTATCGACGCCATCCATGAGATCGGCAGGCGAGCCGCGCAGCAGGCCGCCGATGCCCACGCCGCGAACGACGCACACAACCGTGCAGTAGAAGGGCGGTGGGATAGCCAGGACAAACGCAACCAGGCATTCAGCAATTATCTGCTCGATCAGACCGTTATTCAGGACAACGAATTGAATGCGCACGGCACGGTTTGGAATCAGACTGCCGATGAGCTGGTCCGTAGCAATCCGCAACGCTATGAATACGTCGAGACTCCCAACTTCTGGAAGGGCATCGACTACTAGTGATGCAATAACAGCATGTCTTTCGTCCGTCTAGCTCCGTTCTTACTGTCCTGCTGGTTCGTTTTTCCGGTTTGGTCCGCTGCAAAGCAACCTATTAACGAGACCGACCTGCTGAAAATTCAGCGGGTCACGGAAGTTCGCATTACTCCTGACGGTGCGATGGCAGTCTATGGTGTGCGCTCGATACACACGGAACCTGCGGCTACTCCGAAGGACGATCCGGTCTACAGTTATCGCGTGAATCTATGGATGGTCGATCTTCGCAATCCCGCCGCGCGGCCGATTCAGCTCACGAATGGCGACGAGAAAGATTCCGATCTGCAGATCAGTCCGGACGGGCGTGAGCTGGCGTTCCTGCGCGCCGATTCAAAGAAGCATTCGCAGCTCTGGATCATGCCACTGACACATCCGGGCGAACCGTGCATGATCACCACACTCGAGTATGGGGCCGAAGACCCGCGCTGGCGCAACGATGGAAAGGCGCTGCTGGTTTCGAGTCCGATTCCAATCTCGAAACTGCCCGGCAAACCCACGTTCGACCTCGAGCGCCCGGCGCGAGACTGGTGGGATTTCGATCGGCCGCCGATCCAAGATTCGGACAGGGAATCGAAGACCGTCACTCACGGGAGCCCCGACGGCGATCTGCGTTCTATCCGGGATTGGCTCGAACACAATTCGGCCCATGACGATCCTGCCGATATCAACCGCATCGCGTTCCTCGGCGAGCTGTCGCTCGAGGGCGAACTCACCATCGCGGAACTCTTCCGGGTTGACCTGGGCGCCGAGCCTAAGACTACTCAGCTCACTGCCAGCTTTCACGATCACAACGGCGCGGTGTTTTCTCACGAAGGCGGCCGCATCGTGTTTGCTTCGGCGCCTCCGTCGCATCTCAATCCCGACCGTCTGGAGGACAAATCGGCCATCTGGGAAATGAACGCCGATGGGTCTAACGAGCATCCCTTGCTCAACGATGAGAAGTACGCCTATAGGGAACCGCAGTTCACACCGGACGGCAAGCACCTGATTGTTACCGGCCAGCAAACGGATCAGCCGACCTATCGGCAAGCGATGTTGGCAATCTGCGATCCCGACGGCTCCCATTTGAGCTGGCTCACGCCCGACGGCGATCCAGCCGTGCAGCAGCCACAACCTGCGCGGGACGGACATGTCTACTACACGGTTGAATATCAGGGAGGGCAGCCGTTGCGGCGCGTGGACCTAGACACCCGCAAAATCGAAGACGTTGTCAATGGACCCATTGGCGTGAACGCGTTCGACACGGCGGTCGGCAAGGTTGTGTACGCGCAGATCAGCGCAGAGAATCCGAATGAGCTGTACATCGCTGGCGGAGGCCGCAGCTCGGTGCAGCGGCTCACCGAAATCAACGCGGGGTGGCTCGAAGGCAAAGTCCTGTCGCTGCCCGAAGAGCATTGGATCACGCGGCCGGATGGCACTCGCGTCGAGTATTGGGTGATGAAGCCCACCAACGCGCAAGCCGGCAAGCGCTATCCATGGGTTCTGGATATTCACGGCGGCCCGGCGGCGATGTGGGGCCCTGGGGAGTTCACCATGTGGCACGAGTTCCAGATCTTCTGTTCATTCGGCTACGGCGTGGTGTATTCGAATCCGCGCGGCTCGGGCGGCTATGGTTACACTTTTCAGCACGCCAACTACAAAGATTGGGGCGATGGGCCGATGGGCGATGTCATGGCCGTGGTCGACGACGCCTCGGCCAATTCCCCGCTGATCGATAAAGACCGGTTGTTCGTTACAGGCGGGTCTTACGCGGGATATCTGACGGCCTGGATCGTGGGGCACACGAACCGGTTCAAGGCCGCGGCGGCGCTGCGCGGGGTCTACGACCTGTCGACGTTCTTCGGCGAAGGGAACGCTTACTCGCTGGTCCCATGGGAATTCGGCGGCTATCCTTGGGAGCCGGAAACCCGGCGTTTACTCGACAAGGAATCGCCCATTACTTACGTGGCGGATATCCATACGCCGCTGTTGATTATTCACGGCAGCCAGGACAACCGCACTGGCGTGGTTCAGAGCCAGATGCTGTTTCGCGCGCTGAAGCAGTTGAATCGTCCGGTCGAATACATCCGCTATCCCCGGGCCGGGCACGAGATCACGCGCTCCGGGCCGCCGCAGCAGCGCATGGACCACATGCTGCGGATCATTGAATTCTTCGAACGCTACTCGCAGAATGCCCGTCCGGCGCCGGCTGTCGAAACGGCGGCTGTTCAGTAGCTGGAATTAGGCGTACAATCAGCACAGGGATCAGAGGAGTTGCAATCATGAAACGCGTATGGCAAGCAGCAGCCAAGGTGGTGGCTGGAGTAGTGGTGACCGCCATGTACGCGATGCCGCAGGGGTACACGATCTCCGCGCGCCCTGGCGCACTCAACTACATCGAGGGGGACGTATTCCTCAATGGGAAGCCGGTTTCGGACAAAGGGCTGAAATCCGTCTTTCTGGGCGCTAACGACACGTTAACCACAGACGTGGGCAGGGCCGAGGTTCTGCTGACGCCCGGCGTTTTTCTTCGAATCGGCGACAACAGCGCCGTCAAGATGGTGTCTCCTTCGCTGACCGACACCCAGGTAGAAGTGAACCGCGGGGAAGCGATGGTGGAAGTTGCCGGCCTGGTGAAGGACAACGACATCACGATCCTGGATCATGAGGGCACGATCAAGATTGAGAAGGAGGGGTTGTACCGCTTCGTGGCCGACAACCCGCCGACGGCGGCGGTGCTCGACGGCAAGGCCGAGGTTTTCTTCGAGGGCCAGAGAATTGAGCTGAGTAAAGGACACGAGACGGTGGTTGGTGCGCAGTTGAGAGCCGAGAAATTCGACCCGAAGCGCGGCGACGACCTCTACGCCTGGAGCAACATCCGGTCTGAATACGAGGCCGCGTCCAGTTATCAGGCGGCGAAGAACGTAAACATCGATAACAACGGTGGGTGGTGGGGCTACGGCTACGGCGGCTGGTACAACCCGGGGTGGTTCTGGAATAACGGCTTCGACTCGTGGGCCTGGCTGCCTGCCTACGGGGCATTCTACAGCCCGTTTGGTTACGGCTTCTATGCTCCCGGTTTAATCGGGTATGCGCCTGTGGTGACTGTCCCTGTGTATGGCGGCGGGGGGACTTATTGGAAGAATCATCCGAAGCCCGGAACGCCCGTGCCGGTGAATCCCAAATATCCCCCGGCGATCGGCGCGGTGGCGTCGAGGTCTCCGGCTGACTACGCGGCGGCACGCGTGCAAGTGGCCCACTCTTTCGCGGCTACGGGATTTAGCACGTCCAACGGCGGGCACGTCTCTGCTGGTCATGCGGGCTTGTTCGGGGGTGGGAGCAGCGGCGCTGGACATGCGAGCGCAGCTAGTTTCTCGGGTGGCGGACGTGCAAGCGCAGGAGGGTTCAGCGGCGGAGGCGGTCACGCGGGCGGTGGCGGGTTCAGTGGCGGAGGTGGCGGAGGCCACGCGGGTGGCGGCGGGGGTCACCGCTAACGTCAATCAAAAGCTTGTAATTAAGCGGCTCCGGCTTCGGTCGGGCCGCTCTTTGCTTTCGTTTCGCCCTCGAAGACACAAGAAAAAAATATTTTTCGAAATACCGCAGAAACCTGACCCTGTTGTCGCATACCCAGGTGAGATCGAACTGAGATCCTCGAAAAAACCGAGACTCAGCGCGACCAATAAACACTTGAGGAGTGCACAATGTCCACCCAGCAGTGGTTCCGTAGCTTCATTCACCTTGTCTCGCCGCTTACAGCGCGAACAACCCAAGTATTCACTCTTGCCCTTATCTTCAGCCTCATGGCGAAAGCAGGGGTGGTTGTCGGCTACTACCAGGGATCGAATGCCGGCTCAGTGCCGTTGAAGAACCTCGTAACGAACGGTTCAGCGGCCGAATTAAATTACTTGATCTATGCTTTCGAAGAGCCGAACGCCAACGGCTCCTGTACCATCCAGGATTTGGCCGCGGCTACCCAGACCGCCTACACGGCCGCGAATAGCGTCAGCGGTGTGGCGGATAGCGGTCCGCTGAAGGGGACGTTCAACCAGTTAAAGGAACTCAAGGCCAAGTATCCGAACCTCAGAGTTCTCGTGTCCATTGGAGGCGCCACACTTTCCGGCAACTTCGCCGGCATGGCGGCAGGCGCGGCAAGCAATTCCGCGGCAATCGATTCGTGCGCAAAGATGTTCATCGATGGAAACTTTACGTCGAGCCTGCAAGGCTACTCCGGCATCTTCGACGGCTTCGACATCGACTGGGAATACCCTGCCAATTCCACCCAGGAAACCAATTTCACAGCGTTGCTCAAGGCTTTTCGCAGTGAGCTTACTACGCTCGGAACCCAGAATGGCAAGACTTATACATTGACTGCCACGATGGGTCCCGCGAAGAATGCTTCGGGAACCGAGTTCATCAATGTGACCGCTGCCGCGGAGTATCTTGACTATGTGAACGTGATGAGTTACGACTACATGGGATCGTGGAGCGGCGGCACCGGCTTCGATGCACCACTCTATTCATCGCCACTAAATGGCGGGTCTTCTTATAACATCACCGATTCTCCCTGGTACACTTACAACGTTTCGGCCACTTTCACGGCGAATAATGGCGACTCTGTCGGATTTATTCCTCAATTCAAGACCGCAGGCATTCCGATTACCAAACTTCTGCTTGGGATTCCGTTTTATGGACTGGAGTGGGACAAAGTAGCGGCCGATACCTACCATGGAGTTTTCGAGCAAGGTACGTGGGTCAACACTCCTTCTTATGCGCAGATCGTCCAGCAGTACTTGGGCCAACCCCAGTACACGCAGTATTGCGACTACGGCAATAGCGCATCGCCTTATGAGTGCTCTCCCAATGCAGGCGTCGGCTCACAGGAGACATGGCTGTACGACGGCTCTTCCACGTTCGTATCGTTCGATAACGAAACTTCTGTTGCCGAAAAAGTCGATTTCGCCAAGAACCAGGGTTTGGGCGGAGTGATGGTTTGGGATCTTTCCCAAGATTCGCCCGGCGCCTGCCTCATGGGTGCGATTTACACCAGCATGACCGGAAAAAAGGCCACGAATCAAGATACCGCGCTCTATAATTTCGAGAGCGGAGTCCAGGGCTGGACCAATACGGCCGGCATCACCGTCAGAGATTCCGAGGGCGAAGCATTCGCCGGCTGCAAAGGGCTGAGCGTCTCCTTCAACAACTCCACTTTCGCAGCCAGTGCAGACGCTTATGTTCTCTCGCCTTCGGGAATCAAACCGGGCCAGACGATCACGATGCATATCTGGATTCCAGTCGGCTCGGAACTGACCTCGGTCAATCCGTTCATCACGAACACCTCTTGGGCTTGGCTCGCGAGCGACTACAAGACGATGTCGGAACTCACGGCTGGAGAGTGGAATACTTTCAGCTTCACGGTTCCATCGAACGCGCCAACAACCTTCGGGGAACTCGGAGTCGAGTTCACTTCTTCCGCAACGTGGACCGGCCAAGTCTACATCGACTCGATCACTAACTAACTAGCGAAATACTCACTGCGAACGGCATTCCTCTGTCCTCTCGGCGTCCCGCGCAAAAAGCGTGGGACGCCTTTTTTTTTGCTGAGTCCGGAACGCGGGAGATGTATACTGCATTACAGATTGTGGGCGAGGAGAATACAGCGATTACGGCCCTCTTGGTTCGTTGGCGCGAGGGTGATCACGAAGCGCTGAACGCTCTCACTCCGCTCATCTACGACAACCTGCGCCACATCGCGTCCCATCATCTTGCCCGCGAACGTCCCGGCTTTACTCTCTGCGCCACAGAAGTAGTTCACGAGGCGTATCAGCGACTAGCTTCCGCGGACGTTTCCTGGCATGATCGCGCCCATTTCCTTTCGATCGCTTCCCGCCAGATGCGTCAAGTGCTTGTCGACTACGCGAGAAACAAGGGCCGGCAAAAACGCGGTGGAGATGATTGGCGACGCGTCACATTGACCGAATCCGGCGAGGCTGCCGGCTCGGAGCAGGTGGACATTCTCAGCATTCAAGAGGCGCTGGAACGTCTCGCAGCGTTCGACCCGCGCAAAGCCGAGATCGTAGACCTAATGGTTTTCGGCGGACTCAAAGGGAAAGACGTCGCGGATGCGATCGGAATCTCCGAGCACGCTGTGTGGCGCGAGTGGCGCATGGCCCGAGCTTGGCTCTATAACGAATTGAAATCCATTCACAGCTAATCCGCGGCCGCACCAAGAATGAAGCATCACGCCCCAGTGCATTTTGCCAGCGCCGCTTCGGCTTCCGAAATGGCGGGGTGATCGGCCGGCAGCAAGTTGCGGCGCATGGTGAGGGCTTCCATCAACGGCGTTTTCGCTTCTGTAGCTCGGCCCTGCGCGACCAGCGCAGTGCCTAATCCCAACAGCGCATCGGCTGTGATGGTGTGCGGACCGTTGAATTTGGTGCGCGCGATTTGTATCGCCTCACGAAATTTCTGTTCGGCGGCGGCGTAATCTTTGCTTGCCATCAGTACTTCGCCCAAATGGTCCAAACTGCTCGCGACAGTGTCGTTGTTGCGCCCGTAGAATCGCATTCGAATATCCAGCCCCCGCTCGATATCTTGACGCGCCGCCGCCGGATTCCTGGTTGCCAGCTCTAGTTGTCCCATGCGGTCGTAATTATCCGCAAGCTCCGGATTATTCGGGTTGCCCAATGCCAAGCGGGTGGCAAGGGAAGCCGCCAGCAGTTCGCGAGCCCGCCCAAAATCGCCGATGGCCAGCATGGTCAGTCCGAGTTGCCCCTGACACGCCGTCGTCCCGAGTGAACGTGGACCCTCCAGCTTCGTTGCCATAGCTAACGCGCGCTCGCCAAGCGACTTTGCCTCATCGTAATGTCCCAGTTCCCGGGCGAGCCAACCCAGATTGCTAAGGCTTAAGGCAACCGCAGGATGCTCGGAGCCATCCACCCTTCGCCGTAAGTCAAGGGCCCGCTTAAATATCGCTTCCGATTCGCGATAGTGTGCCATTTGGGCCAGAATATATCCCAGATTGTTTAGCGTTAAACCAACGTTCGGATTCGTAGGTCCGAATACCTGGATTTCCGTAGCCAATACTTTGCGCGCCAGAGCTTCAGCGGCTGCGTAATCGCCCTGACCGGCCAGCGCAACCTGCAGATCGTTCTCGTCATTCAACGTTTGCCAATCGGTTGGCCCCTTGATCCGGTTACAGATATCGATCGCTTCCAGATATCGCTTTTTTGCGCCTTCGAAGTCTCCAAGCTCCCACCGCAGTTCTCCGATATCGTCAATCACCTCCGCGGTTTTCTCATTCATCCGGCCATAGATCCGGACCCAGATGCCGAGTACGTGCTCATAAGCCTGGCTGGCTCGCTCGAAATCGCCTTTGTCGCTAGCGATCTCGGCTAGAGTCTGCAGCGATTCGGCGGCTTCCTTCGATTCCGGCCCGAACGACCGGGAGCGTATCCGATATGCCTGGGTCAGCAGCGATTCCGCGCGGTCGAACACGCCCAATTCCCGATATGTGGTGCCCAACATATCGAGCAGGCGGGCTTCCACTATCGGCTGCCCGGCGAGCTCACCGGTCGCTCGTTGCGCGCCGAGATCCACAAGATCCCGTGCGTAGCTGTTGCGGCCTTGCGTCTTGTCCGGGCGCGAAAATTCGAAGAGATTCACCAGGAAGTCGGAGACCTGATTGGCGGTCTCGGCCTCCTGCCTGGCTCGCGTGGCCTGAATAGCGAGTCCGACGCTGAGAGCGGTTGTCGTGAGGACGAACAAGGCCGCCGCCGCGGATGCTACCTTATGCCGCAAAAGGAATTTGCTCGCGCGATAGCTCCACGAATCCGTGCGAGCGCTGACGGGGAACCCTTGTAGATAGCGTCCGACATCTTCAGACAATTCCGTTGCCGAGGCGTAACGGCGTGCCGGATCTTTGTGCATCGCCTTGAGAACGATGTTGTCTAGATCGCCGGAAATCTTTTCCAGGACAGCGCTTCCTGCCGTTGCGATGGCGGTGCTCGGCCGCTCGGGGGAACTCTCGCAAATTACTCGTTCGAGATTTGCTGGAGTCAATTTCTCAGTTCGGAACGGCCGTGTGCCCGTGAGCAGTTCGTAGAGCAGCACGCCCAGCCCATATAAGTCGGTTGCGGTGCTAATGGCATCGCCGCGAATCTGCTCAGGACTGGCATACTCGGGGGTCATCAGGCGCTCTGCCGGGCGTGTCGCTGCCACTGTTTGGCCCAGTACATCGGGCCTTAGCAACTTTGCGATGCCAAAATCCAGCAGCTTCGGTGTGCCTTCCCGAGTCACCATCACGTTCGCCGGCTTGATATCGCGGTGTACGATCAAATTCTGGTGCGCGTACTGCACGGCCGCGCAAACCTGCCGAAATAATCCGAGACGATCGCGAATCGGAAGCTTTCGATTCTCGGAAAAAACGTCGATCGTGGTCCCTTCGATGTACTCCATCACAAGATAGGGAAGACCCGAAGGAGTAATTCCGCCGTCCAACAGGCGCGCTATATTCGGATGCGTCAAACTAGCTAGAATCTGGCGCTCCGCGCGAAAACGGGTCAGCATTTCTGTCGATGCGCCGAAGCCCCCCCGCAATACTTTGATCGCTACCTGCTGGCGGAACTGGTCGTCCATGCGATTAGCGCAATAGACACTTCCCATGCCTCCGTGCCCGATAACGCAGGTGATCTGGTAAGGGCCAATCCGGTCGCCCTGGGCCGGAGCGCCCGCTCCGAACACCTCAAACGCGCTCGCTGCCACTGATTCTTCAAGGAAGCTTCCGGCCTCCTCATAAGACCGAATCAGATCCTCAATTTGATGACGCAGTTCGGCGTTGCCGCTGCAAACAGCATCCAGAAAATCGGCACGCTCGGGCGCAGGCAGATCTAATGCCGCAGTGACCAAATCCTGGACGCGCTGCCATTTAGTGGGTGTCACAGCGTCTCACGTGGTGGGTTCTCGATTATGGTAACGCGCCTCACCTTCGGCCTCTCTTCTTCATGCTCGCGATAAGATAACCGCAATCATGCCCTAGCTGTTTAAGTCCAACCCCAACGCTTACTCGTTCGCCGACCTGCAGCGAGATCACGAAACGGTCTGGGATCGGGCCCGACCTTGATAGAGTGGCTTTGGCTTTGGCCGAGCGCTCCTTATTCTCACCGAGCACAACGCCCACCAGGCCTTGTTGGCCCAGCGGAATTAGCGAATCAATTCCCTTACCGTTTGTTTAGGCACCCCTTATGCTTTCTTAAGAAACCCCCGATTATGTTGAGGATGACGGGAGAGTTTCCATGATTGTCATGAAGTTCGGCGGAGCCTCACTTGCTTCGCTTGCTTCGATAAGACGGGTTGCCTCCATTGTGCAGTCGCAAGTGCACCGCAACCCGATCGTCATCGTGTCTGCCATAGGAGACACGACAGATCAACTGCTCGCGATTCTAGAACACGCCTCACGGGCGCAATCTTATCTTGCGTGGAAGTTGCAGGAAGAGGTGAAAACCTACCACTTCTGTTTGGCAGAAGATCTTCTCGGCCCTGAGCAGCTCGAACCAATCGACCGATACATTCGGCAGACATTTCGCGATCTGCACGTCCGCATGCTCGAGGTCTGCGAGGGAGAATCGAGCGTTACCCCGGAATTGCGCGATTGGGTTGCGGGCTTGGGAGAAAAACTTTCGAGCAGGATGGCAGCGGCTGCGTTTCAACAGCACGGCTTGAACGCGACGCATCTGGATTCGACAAAGCTGATCTTGACTGACGAGAACTTCACTAACGCCGCGCCTCGTTATTGGGAGACGTACGCCCGAATTCGTTGGGCCGTTCCACTGGCCGCTCGCACTCACGTGGTTGTGCTGGGCGGTTTCATCGGCGCCACCGAGGACGGTCGCGCGACAACACTCGGACGCGGCGGGTCCGACTTGACCGCTTCTATTGTGGGCGCCGCAGTAAATGCAGAGGAGATCCAGGTATGGAAGGACGTGGACGGAGTACTTACCTGGGATCCCAAAATCAAGAGCGGAGGGTACCGGCTCACGAGCGTCTCGTATGAGGAAGCCACCGAACTAGCTCAAGCGGGCGCAACGATTCTCCATCCGGAAACAATTGGACCGGCTCAACGGCTCCGGATACCAGTGATCATACGCAATACGTTTCGGCCCGATGGAGAAGGCACCCGAATTGGAATCACCAAAATTGCCTGCACCAACCCCGTAAAATCCATCGTATGCAAAACGAATATGACGGTTGTTGAACTTCGTTCGCCGGGTGTCAACGCAATCGCTGCGGAGTATTACCAGGAACTGGAACGGATTTGCCGAGAACAAAAAGCCGCAACGCTCCTGGCAGTATCGGATGAGGTGATTTACCTGGCGCTCGACAGCGGCAGAAGCGACCCGGGAGCGACCTTCGCGCTTGATCGCTGTGTGGAGGCGCATGTGCGAACCGGACAAGCCATCATCACTCTGGTTGGCCAAACTTCAAAGCGATGTAACGTCGTTGCGCATTTGTGTGCTGTGCTGCCTCGGCGCTCGGCGCTGATCTTGCCTCAGGACGGTGAATCCTGCTCGGTTCGTGTGGTGGTTGCACAGGAAGAGCTCGCAGCTTGCCTGGAGATATTGCGACGCACCTTTTTCACACAGGTAGACCAGGCATTCTTCGCTTCCATCGAGTTAGCGCCAGAGCAACGGGACACTCGAAGTCCAGAAATTGCATCTGAAGAACGACAGTCGTTCGGCGTACGCACCGGGCGCTTCGCGCTACCCGGAATGCGGCCTTGAGCAAGTGAACGTGTCGTCACTCGCGATAAGATAACCGCAATCATGCCCTACCTGCTCAAGTCCGAGCCTGATGCCTACTCATTTGCCGACCTGCAGCGAGATCACGAAACTCTCTGGGATGGCGTAACCAATCCGACCGCTGTGAAGCATCTTCGCGAAATGAAGCCGGGCGAGAAGCTGCTGATCTATCACACCGGTGATGAACGCCAGGTTGTGGGTACTGCCAGCGTGGTGAAGGTTGACGCGAGCGATCCCAAGACCCCGCGCGTCACGATCAAAGCCGGCAAAGCGCTGAGCCAACCACGAACGCTCGCCGATATCAAGGCGCACAAACTGTTCGCCGATTCGCCGCTGGTGAAGCAAGGCCGACTGTCGGTGGTGCCTCTGACGAAAGAACAGTACGAGTGGCTGACGATGGGCTGAGCTCAACGCCGGCTCATCTCGTCCAAGGCATCATGCACGCGATTGAGCCCTTCCATAAGCACGCTCGTCTCGCCGCCGATGCCGATCCGAATCCGCTCGGGCGCACCGAAGAAGTGGCCGGGTGTGACCACGGTTTCATAGCGATCGCGAAGCAATCGGCAAAATTCCTGAACCGGAAATTCGATGCGCGGAAACAATACGGTTCCCACTTGCAACTGGTCACAATCGAGCTCCGGCGTGGCGACTATGAATTCATTTGCCAACGCGCGATTGGTGTCTAACAGCTCTCGCGCCCATTGCCCGATCTCTTTCAAACGCCCCAGCGCAATGCAGCTCAATTGATCTGTCACGTACGGGTTATTGACGCCAAACAGGTCGTTCAGACGATAGATCTTGCGGATCAAGTCCGGCTCGGCGAGAATCCATCCGCACCGCAGCCCGCTTAAGCCGTACACCTTGGTCAAGCTGTTCGTCACGATGAATTGCGGACCCGGGTGGTATGACGTTGCGGGAGCATTCTCAAACAGCAGATCGAGGTAGACCTCATCTACCAGCACGCGCGCGCTTACCGATTGTGCAAGTTCTCCCAATTCACGCAGCGTGGCTTCGCTGGTATAGGCGCAGCTCGGGTTGTGCAGATTCGTGAGCACGATCAAGCGTGTTTGCGGTGTCAGAGCATGCTCGATCGATCGAACGTCGAGAGCGAATTGTGCTTCCGCCGGGCGATTGAAATACTTTACCTTCGCACCCAGGTACGCTGCCGTTTCCCACAGCAATGGATACGCGGGACTTTCCATCAGGACCTCGTCGCCTGGTTCGATCACGGCTGCCATAGCCAGATGATTTGCCCCGGACGTGCCTTGCGCCGTCGCGACGCAATCTTCATCCACGCCGCATTTGGCGGCAATCGCCTTGACCAGCGGCGCATAGCCGTATGCGCCCGGGCCGGATAGCGCAAGCGAGGGAAAGTCCGCATGTAAGCCGGCCAGCGGGTAATTCCTGATGCCGCTATTCGCCAGATTGAACGGCGCATGCGACTCCGTCTTGACCCACTCCATGTAGGCCGACCTCATCACGCGCATGATGCTTGAGCTCTCTTCCGCCTGCTCCAATACAGGTAGACCGGAATGCCAATTAGCACGAATGCGAGCCCCAAGAAGCTGTTGGTTGGCGAATGATAGAACGTTGCCAGGACGACCAGCCAGCAGACGCTGACAAAAAATATGGTTGTAAACGGATGGCCGGGCGTGCGATGTTGGGCGGCTGGCCCCAGGCGGCGCCGGAAGACGAAGAGCGATGCCGCGGTCAGCCCGAAAAAGAACGCATCCATGGACATGACATAGTTCAACATCTGCTCATACTGTTGCGACAACGCAATAACGGCGGCCCATACGCCTTGCAGAGCGATCGCGGGTACCGGTACCCTAGTTGTCTTGGGGACCCACGCGATAGCCCGGAAGAAGAGGCCATCGCGCGCCATAGCGAAGTAGACTCGAGGCGCTGTCAGCATGCCTTGGCTCAGGAATCCAAGCGTCGAGATCGCGATGGCGTAGGAGATGAAGACGGCTCCGCGTACGCCGATCGCCTTCTGCATCACGGTGTACGCCGGGGTGAGCGTCGCGGCCAATCCGGCCGGCCCGAGCGTGCGCAGACAGACCACGTTCACCGACAGATAAATCGCGGTTACGCCCGCTACGCCGAGCAGCAAGGCGCGCGACAAATCTCGCCGCGGGTCACGCATTTCTCCAGTCATGAAGGTCGCCGTCTGCCATCCACCGTAGGCGAACAACACCGGCACCACGGCGGCTCCGAACGCAAGCAGCAAATGGGGCGAGAATGGCTCGCGAACCGTTGCATGCGAGGCTGCGCCCGGGCTCTGGAAGGCAGCCAAAACCAGGATCACAATGGCGCCTATCTTCATCACCATCAGTGTGCTCTGCACTGTGCTGCCAATCTTCACGCCGAGGCAGTTCACCAGCGTCAGCAGCGCCAGCACGAGCACCGCAACCAGCGAGTCTGACGCATTGATATGGACGATTTCCCGAAAGTAGCGCGCAAAGGTCACGGCGACCGCCGCCATGCCGCCGGTTTGGGTGACGAACAACAGAGCCCATCCATAGAGGAACGCAACGGCCGGATGATACGCCTCGCGCAGATACGCGTACTGGCCGCCGATATTGGGCCGCAAGACGGCCAACTCGGAATAGACGAGCGCGCCCGCGAGCGCCGTGATGCCGCCCAGCACCCATGCGCCCAAAATCAGCGGATAGGTGTGCACCTGCCGCGCGACAACGTAGGGATTGACGAAAATGCCTGATCCGATCGAGCCGCCCATGACGATCATGGTGGCGTCAAAGAAGCCGAGCTTTCGGGCGAGCGGTGCGCCCGCGTTTGCTTCAGGCAAATGAGCCTAGCCAGTTGCCCTTCGGCGACGGCCCGAGGTCTTCTTGTCGATAGGAGTTGCCTCTGCAGCCTCCGCCTGCCCGGCTTTTGACGCTGGTTTCCGCGGCAACTCGCCCAAGCTCTTCTGCAGCGCTTGCATCAGGTCCACCACCGGCGCGAGTCTCTTTGGCGCCTCGCTCGGCACATGCTGGCCTTCGCGCTTCGCTTCGATCATCTGCATCAGCCGCTGTTGGTATTCGTCGTGATACTTGGATGGATCGAAATCGGCGGCGAGACCTTCCACCAACTTCTCCGCCAGCGCCACCTCTTGCGGCTTGACGTTCACGTTGTCGTCGCGCCGGAACTCCGGTACCTCGCGCACCTCCTCCGGATAAAACATAGTGTGCAGCAACAATCCGTCGGCATGCGGCCGCACCACGACGGTGTACTCGCGCTGATGCATGGCTATTTTTGCAATCGCGCTGTAGCCCGATTTCTGCATCGTCTGGAGCAGCAGGTAATACGCCTTCTTGCCCGCTTCCTCCGGAACCATGAAGTAGGAGGCGTCGAAATAAATCGGATCGATCCCTTCGGCCTTGACGAACTCCAGGATCTCCATGTTGTCGCTCGAGGCTGGCGCAACGCTCTTGACATCCTCGTCGTTGACGATCACGTAGCGTTCTTTTTCCACTTCATAGCCCTTCACCAGCTCACTGCGCTCCACCACGCGATCGCAGTGTGGGCAATAGGTCTGCTGCTTGATGCGGCTGCCGCAAACCTGGTGAATCTGGTTGAAGCTCACCCGCTCTCCCCGCGCGGCCGCAAACAGGCGCACCGGAATCGTGATCAGGCCAAACGTGATGTAACCCTTCCAGACGGTTGACGCCATGCGCCTCGCTTTCTAAGATCGCGCACAACGGGCACCAGACGCCCTGTGCGCTCCCGGATTTCCAGATTGGAGACCGCTTCTAAAACAATATCCTGTTGCTATGTCGTTTGCAACCGGCCACTTACGGGTTAAGTCAGCATGTTGACGGTTGCTCCAGTTTGAGCCATCCTTTCTTTTTCAATTCGTAATAGCGGCCGCTGCGAATGGCGGCGTCGATTTGGCTCTGGCGGTCCCGGGCGATGATCTCTTCGGTTGAAAATTCAAAGCCAATTTCGGCGGGATCGAAGGCCAAGCCCATTTCCTGGGCTGTTTTGTAATGATGGATGGCATTGCCCCAGCGCCTATTTTCGGCGTGCTGCTTTTGCTCGGCTGCGGCGCGGCGCTCGGCGATGAGGCGTTTGAGCTCGGTTTGGTCCTTTTCGTGTTGGCGGCGCAGGCGCGCCTCCTGAATAGAAAGGTTGTTGAGGTCGCGGCGGTAGGTGAGGAAGATCTGGGCTTCGATCATGGCCTTGCGCACGGTTTCCTCCTGCTCGTCGGCGAATTGGGAGGCCAGCTCGCGGCGGCCGATGGCGTAGATGCCGGCTTCGAGCGAGGGTATTCTTTCGAGACGCCAAAGCGTGTCCGCGATGGACTGGGCGAGGCGGTTTTCCTCATCGGTTTCCGGCGAATATTGGAGGAACACACGTTCGGTGTGGGCCTGGTAGGCGGCCACGTCCTCGCTAGGCAGGAGGACGGTGCGGCCCGTTAAGCCCGTTTTCAGCGCGTTGTGCGAGACCTTGGCCTTTCCGTCAGACGAGGTGGGGCCGGTCGATTTTTGAGCGTTCGCGCGATTGGCGGCGAGTTGTTGCGGTGAAGACATAAAGCGCTGCTTTCGGCACGAAAATAGCTCGCGTTTGCCGAATAGCGAATGGCGAGGAACGCGAAAAGGCGAATTGGCGGAGGGTAGAAAATTTTGGTTGGTTGTGACCGGGATTTTGGTTGGGGCACGTGGTGTGCGGATTCCGGGCTCGGAAGCCGGTATCCCACAGGCGCGTTTTCGCTAGACCTCAGACGGCAACGACAGCGACGTCGCCGCCAGATGCCCTCACAAGACGTTTGATGTCGTCTGGATCGCTTGTGAGAATGATCCCTTTCTTGCGAAGCGCGACCGTCACCACAACGGCGTCAACGACATCCACCGTTCTGGTCTTGCCGAGCAGCCGTCCCGCTTCGTGCGCCTGGCTTTCGCCAAGAGGAATGACCGCGCACCCGGTTAAGAAGCGCCGGAGTTGGGCTTGTTGTGGCGACCGGCTGACCTGGGCGACTACCGGCGCGGGAACCGAAGGAACAATACCAAACTCCAAACGCGCCTTGTGTTCTGCCCATGCACGCCGATTGTTCCTATCCGCAGCCACGAGAACGGCTGCGTCGTAGACAACGTTGCTCACGCCGGACGCCGGACCGTTCGCTTCGTTCGCAGTTGCGCGCGCACACTGCGGCGAGCTTTCTCCATCTCTTCTGGGCTGAAGGATCCGTGCTGCTTTTCCCATTCGGCGACTGCCGTCAAACCAGCCCGGCGCTTCAGTGCTTCGCGGGCCGCGCTGGTCATCCAGGCCGAGACGCTCACGCCGTCGCGGGCGGCCGCCGCAAGGATCTTTTCGTGAACTTCAGGGTCTATCGTGATGGCAAGCTTCGGTGACGGATTGCCGCGCGGCATATGAACTATCCTACTGCAGTAGGATACCAGGCACGCTCGCAGGAATCTTAGACAGGAATTATCTGGGCAGCCGGATCCAGACGCCGCAGATCATCCGGATCGCCTGTGACTATGGGATCTCGCCGCTGCCGGGCAAGGATCACTACTGACGCATCGATGATATCCGACGAGCCCGTGGCGCCGCAGAGTTCTCCGCAGGAACGGGCAAGCTGCTCGTCAAGGGGAACAATCTCCACTTCCTCGCTTCGCAAGAACCTCGCCAAAGTAACCTGCATACGTCCATCGCGCCAGGCTTGTCCCACGACACCCGCAGGTACTCGAAATGCCCGGCCTTGTGTTAATGCCCGCTGGAGCAAGGCGATCATGCGTTTATCGCCGCGATCCAAGGCGATGAGCGCGCCGGCATCCAGCACTATGCCCGCCGCGACGGAAGTGCGCGTTCTGCCCATTTTATGTCCTTAGCAGCCAGCTCACCATGTTGTTCGATTAAATCCCGCAACAGCGCTCGAAGGGACTCGCGCTTCTCGTGTTCGGTCAGGACTCGGGCAATGTAGCCCGAAACCGAATCAGCTCGTCCGGCCCGGATTTCCCGGTGCACTCTCGCCAATTGCTCTTTGGGCAAACTGATAGCGATTTTCGATCTGGTCATACCAGCATCATACCGCTCCTGAACGGGGTCACGACTGAGCGCGACACGCTGCCGCCGCGCCTGAATGCAGAGACTCGCTGTCACGCGCTTGTTACCGGCTCGGCTGACAAGTCATGCGGACTGACGCAGCAGCGCCATCGTGCGCCGAGGCGGATGGGTGTTTCCAGAGCAGGTAGACGGGACCCAACGCCTCATCGACCTCCATCTGCGCCTCGCGGGAACTATCGGCCTTCAGTTCCATCGAATTGGTTACCAAGTCGAGTTCAGCGACGATCACGGGCGACCCTATGCTTCTGCCGCAACGAAACGACTCCCCTTCAGAGCCGAGTTCAAGGCTCGACAAGCAAGCAGCAAAATCGCGGTCGAACCCTCACGCTAGCGCTTCTTCTTACGCTTTGTCTTTTCCTGCTTCGAAGCGTAGGCCGTTTGGGCAACGACCGCGGGCGTTGTTCCGAGCAGCGTCGCGATCTCGGCGTTTTTTAGGCCTACCCTCAAAAGTACATCGATCTTCCGGCTCTGCGGGGCTGTCCCAAGCTGCTCAAGTAGCAGCATTGTCAGGAGTCTTTCAACTCGATCCGCCATCTCTCCTCCATTATTTGAACTGGTTCGCATACGCCTGAATCAATCTCGCCGAATCCTGCCCATCGATGACGCCGTACCAAACCTTACGGGACTCTAAGTAGGACTTCGCGCGCATCAACTGTTCAAGTTGATCCATAACCGAATCGTCGACTTCTGCCCAATACTGAACGAAAAAGACGTCTGCTGGACACCGCGCTAGTCGTTGGATCTGATCGCCATGTTTTCCCATCTTCCCCGGTGTCAATCGGCCCGACTTGCCCGGTCCTTTAAACGCGAATGCCGCGCGATGGCGCTTGCCGCCAATGCGCACTCGGGTACTACTCAAATCGCGGGACTCGCCGCCCCAATCCTGAAAAGATCCCTTTTCGCCCAGAATCTTGGCAACTCCGTCCTTGAATTTCCTTTCGGCAATCTTCACGTACTCCAAGCCGTCGGGGACTTTCTTGACGGCCGCAAATGATCCGACATCGTCGACGGTGATAGGAATCGCCAAGTTCCTTGTCTTAGGGATCTTCAACGTCACAATGGTGCTTCCGCGGGCGACGGTCCGTTTAGTTGGAATGGCTTCCCGCTTTTCCTTATTTTTGGCGGCGGCCAGGATCTTATCCCGATACCGCTGCATAAACTCGACCTTCGTGTAGGCAGTCAGGCTGCGGTCCTTGGTTTGCGCGACGAGGTCGTTATCAGCGAGGGCCTTTCCGGCATCCAAGATTCGTGTCCTTTGCATCCTGGGAAGGACCTTCATGAGCGCCAGAATTGACTTCGTCTTGGTCTTGCCGGTGTAGATTGCCTCGAAGACGTCATACCGATGTTTTGATCGACCGATAACTTCAGCGGCGTGAACAATTTGCTCGTTCTTGTTTGAGCTCCTATCAGCAACTTGCGTCCCCATTCGGGGCATCCTCCTGATGAACGCGTAACTTTGAGTCGTTCACCCGTAATGAGTCTAGCGAAATAGTACCATTACCTTTAGTACCTTGGAGCATGCCGCTTACATGATCGGTCGCATGCGTAGGAGAACATCAATGCCACTCGATGAGGAATGCTGGAAAACGTTGGAGAATAAGCTCGATACGTTGATTCGACTGTTGGGAATGACGGTCGGTGTTGGCCTTTCGACTGCCGAGCGCGCACCTATGCTTCAGAGGGCCGGCCTGGACCGAGTCGCAATTGCAGCTGTGTGTGACGCGAGCGTCGATGCAATCAGCGTTCGGTTGGCAGAAGCCAAGCGGAAGAAGTCGTCGAAGAAGCGGAATGCATAGTAGGCCAAAATGAACGATTCGTTCGCGGCAATTGCAGAAGAGATCATATGCTCGTAAGCTCGCGGTATTCGCTCTACTCAACTCCGGCGTGTCGCAGGAGCCAGTGGCGAGCGCTCCTGGACCCAGCTAAGCCCCTCTCAGCGGGTCGGCAAGAGGCGTGACCAAGAGAGCCGGCGCTCAAGGGCGAAGAAGACCAAACGATGGTCCGACTCCGCATGGTCATTGCTTGCCAACTGTGCCCGCCGCGCTGTCGCGCGATCTTCGGAAAGTTTAGATTCTGTCATCCTCACAGGGCCGCCGCGCCGGCAACGGCTGTCGTTTGCGTCTGTACCTTGAGAGATCAAATCATTGTATCCGAGGCACTTACCCCAACCGTGAGATTACTCCCCGATGACCCTTACACGCGGCCAATGTCACCTGGCTGGCTAGTCGCAGGACGAACGTCCACGGTTTTCCCTTCAACGCGTCCACTTCCTAAGCCACGCCCGCGGGTTCCGGGGCTCGCTCGCCGATCTGTTGACGCCACAGAGCGTAGTAAAGGCCTCCGCGTGAGAGCAAATCGTCGTGGCTGCCCTCTTCCACTATCCTGCCGCGTTCCAGAACGTAAATGCGGTCGGCGTGCATGACCGTCGAGAGCCGGTGCGCAATTAGAATCGTCATTACATCGGCGCGCTGGCCCACGTCGCGGATGGTGCGCGTAATCTCCTCCTCGGTAATCGAGTCAAGCGAGGAAGTAGCTTCATCGAAAACCAATAGCCGCGGCCTGCGAAGCAGCGCACGCGCGATCGACAGGCGCTGCTTTTCGCCTCCAGACACCTTCACGCCGCCTTCGCCGATCAAGGTGTCGAGTCCCTTATCGGCTCGCGCCAGCAGAGAATCCGCCGCCGACCGCCGCAGCACATCCATACACTCGTCATCGCTCGCATCCGGCTGCACGAAGCGTAAGTTCTCGCGGATGGAGCCCGAAAACAATTGGGTATCTTGTGTGACGAAGCCGATCTGTTTCCGCAAGTCGTCCTGCTCGATGGCTGTCGATTCGATGCCGTTGTAGAGCACCGTTCCGCGCTCGGGCGCGTAAAGTCCCACCAAGAGCTTCACCAGAGTCGTCTTGCCTGCTCCGGAGGGCCCGACAAAGGCAACCGTCTCGCCGCGTGTCATTTGAAAGCTGACATCGCGCAGAGCGGCTCGCGTCGCTGTTCTGTGCTTGAAGGACACGCGGTCGAATGAAAGCGAGCCTAACTTGCCCAGAGGAACCGGGTGGGCGGGCTTTGGCTCCGGCGGCATCAACATCAGCTCCTGCAAGTTATTCAGAGAAGCTTCCGTCTCCCGATAGATGTTGATGATGTTACCCAGTTCCTGCAATGGTCCGAATATAAAGAATGAGTAAAGGAACAGCGAGAAGAACTCACCGACCGTAATCCGCTGCGTAAATATCAAGTACAACATCATGAACAGGATGCTGGTGCGCAGCAGGTTGACTACTGTGCCTTGCAGAAAACTGAGGCTCCGAAGGTAGCGGACTTTTCTCATCTCCAGGTCCAGAATCTTACCTGTGGTCGAGTTCAGCCGGTTGATCTCCTGCCGCGCCAGGCCGAGCGTCTTCACCAGTTCGATATTCCGCAGCGATTCGGTTGTGGACCCGGCCAGGGCCGTCGTCTCTGAAACAATCGTCTTCTGAATCTTCTTGATGCGGCGGCTCAGCACGGAGCTGATGAAGCCGAGCACGGGAACGGTCAACAGATAAACTGGCGCGATCACCCAATACACGCGGAACGCATAAATCGTGACGAAAATTATGCCGACTAAGGACGTGAAGAGCACGTTGACGAAGGCTGTAATGAAGCGCTCCACATCATTGCGAGCCTTTTGTAATTTGCCAAGGGTCTCACCGCTGCGCTGATCTTCAAACACCTGGTAGGGCAGCGACAACGAACGTTCCACGCCATCGGCATAGAGATTGGCTCCGGTGCGCTGGACGATGACATTCACGAAGTAGTCCTGGAAATTCTTGGCTACTCTCGAAACAAAAGCGACGCCCACGGCCGCGCCTAGAAGCAAGCTAACGCCGCGTAGGAACTGGATGGTCGTGTACTGGTGGTACTTGGTGGCGTAGCGATCGATCACCAGGCGGAAAATCGCCGGGTCGAGTAGCGAAAAGACCTGATTGATGGCGGCCAGGACCAGCGCCAGGGCGGCCAATCTCCAATAAGCCTTCAGATACTTGGTAAGGAGCGTCATTGCTCAGTGCTGCACCCATACTAAGAGTACGGTGAAGCTTTTTCTCTATTACATTGGCAAGCCCAGAGATCAGCATGCCAATGCCATCGCGGCCGAATTCGTAAAACGCTGCAGCCGCTATGCCGATTGCGAGATGCGCGAGATAGTTCCGCAGCGCTTCGACCTTTTCGCTCGACATCCGTCTGCCTGGAAGATCCTTCTCGACCCGGCCGGCCGCGCGATGGATTCCGCAGGCTTCATCCAAATCATCGAACGGGCCGAGCACGAGGCTCGCGATCTCCTTTTTCTAATCGGCGGCCACGATGGCCTGCCGACCGAATGGAAGCCGCGGGCGGATCTGCTGCTCTCGCTATCACCCATGACATTTCCGCATGAGCTCGCGCGCGCCATGCTCGCTGAACAGATTTACCGCGCATTTACTACGCTGCGAGGGCACCCGTACCCGCGCTAGGGCCGTGGTGGCCCAAAAGCACCGCGCCCGGTGGAGCACCACCGCGGCGGTTCTTCGCAAACCAGGAATTTCAATCAGATACGAGTGGCACGCCATTTGCAATATCCGGGGTGAAGCCGGCGCCCACGAAGGGCCGGCAGGGTTGGAAAAACGGAGGAATAAACAATGAAAACGAAACTGCTTGCGCTGTTGTTATTGGCCGGAAGCACTATGTTTGCCGCGCCCCGAGTATTTGTCGGAGTCGGGGTTGGGGTCGGTCCCGCATACGTCGCCGCGCCGCCGCCGGCACCGGTGGTTGAGTACGCGCCGACATATTACAGGCCCGGTTATACCTGGGTCGGCGGTTACTACTATCCGGCTGGTCCTAGCTGGAATTGGCGCGCCGGTTATTGGGCTCGCCCGCCCTATGCGCACGCTTATTGGGTAGCACCGCGATATTACGGGCATCGCTACTACGGCGGTTACTGGCGCCGATAGCAGCCGCTAAACCAAACGTGCGGAGCGGGGCCACTAAACTTGAGTCCCGCTCCGCGGTCCGGCGGAGTTGTGCGGCTGCGATCGCTCCACGACGATGGTGAACTTCGCAACGAGCGCCGAGAGAGCGCCCAAGGCCGCCAGCACAGGAGCCAGGACGACTCCCACTGCGGCGACCGTTACCGGGATTTCCACGAAGGTGTGGCCGTGCTCGTCCTTGATGATGATGCGGCGGACGTTGCCCTCATGGATGAGCGCTCTCACTCGGTCCACCAGATCGCGAGCGAACACCTGGAATTCTTCTACGAGATCGTGCAAGGCCGGCATGGACAAAGAGTCTCCTGACACGCGTATCGTATCCTAATCCAGGGTAGGCGTCTTGGCGAACCAATCACCCGACCGGCGAGAGATTTTGGAACTGATCGCGCTCGCCGCCGCTGCCAGCCGCTTTCCGGGCTTTGCGCGTTGGGTCTGCGCGCCGCAACATGCCGAACATCCGGTCGCGGAATCCCGCCCGCACACCTACCAACCTCAATTCTTTACGCCCAGCGAATTTGCCGTCCTCGATCAGCTCTCCGAAATTATCATTCCGAAAGACGAATCTCCAGGTGCGCGAGAAGCCGGGGTTGCCGAGTTTATCGACTTCATGGTTGCGAATGATCCCGAACTGCAATGGCCGTTTCGGTACGGACTTGATTGGCTGAATGCGCGCGCGACCGCTCTGTACGGCAGCGCGTTTAGCGCACTTTCGGAAGACCAGCAGGCGGCGCTACTCCGGCCGCTCGCTTATCGGGAGTTTGACGGAGGCACGGATGCCGACGGCCGCAGATTTTTTGTGCTCATGCGTAAGTACACGGTGATGGGCTATTACACGAGCCGCATTGGGATGGAAGAACTGGACTATCCAGGATTGAAACTGTATTCCGAATCGCCCGCCTGTCCCCATACAGGCGACCCGGAGCACAAGCACTTGCCACCTCGGATCGCCTGATGCCTAAACAGATATATGACGTCGTCGTGATCGGCACCGGCGCGGGCGGCGGGATGGCGATTCATACGCTCTGCCAGGCTGGGGCGAAGGTCTGCGCGCTCAACGCGAGCCGGCGCCTGAATCCAGCTAAGGATTTCCGCAATCATCGCCAGCCGTATGACATGAAGTTCCGCGGGTTCGGCAGCCCCACGTTGCGTAAGGAGTCCATCGGCTACATGGACAACGAGTACACCGAGGGCATTTGGGAACACGAGATCGCGTTCACGACTGCACCCGGTACGGAATGGACGTGGCGCCGCTGCTTCGCCGTCGGGGGGAAGACTAATTTCTGGGGCCGCTCGTCCGCACGATTTAGCGAAATCGATTTTCGCGCCGCAAGCCGCGATGGCTATGATGTGGACTGGCCGATCACTTACAACGAGATCGCACCTTACTACAGCCGCGTGGAACGCATGATTGGCGTCGCGAGCACGGTGCAAAACCGGCCGAGCAATCCCGACGGCGACTATCTCCCGCCGATGAATTTCCGGTGCCTCGATTGGATTTTGCAGTCGGGGGCACAGAAGATCGGAGTGCCGTATCTGCCGGACCGCATCGCGCAGCTCACTCGCGCGCATGCCGGGCATCCGGCCTGCCACTTCTGCGGAAATTGCACGGAAGGTTGCGACATCGGCGCCTTCTTCTCCACGCCCTGGTTCTTTTTGCCTGCCGATGAGAAGACCGGCAATCTCGACCTTCGCACGAATGCGCTTGTCCGGCACATCATTGCGGATGAGAACGGACACGCGGCGGGCGTGGCGTATGTGGATCGCAAGACGCGCCAGGAGATGGAGGTGTATGGGCGCAATGTGGTGGTGGCGGCGTCCTGCGTGGAATCGGCGCGCATTCTGCTGAATTCGAAATCGCGCCGATGGCCGGCGGGCATCGCCAACTCCAGCGGCCAGGCGGGCCGGAATCTCTGCGATCACCTCTACGGAACGACGGCGCGCGGCTACCTGCCGCAACTGCACGGGCATCCGAGTTTTCCCGATAACGTCTCCGCCAGCACGGTGGCCTGGATGCCTCGTTGGCAAAACTTAGACAATCCGCGACGGGAAAAGTTTATTCGTGGTTACTCGGTCTATCCTGACGGCGGCTGTGCGGAGTTTCCTTCTTACTACCGGGACATTGAAGGCTTCGGCCGCAAGTTTAAACGCGAGATCAAGCGGCGGTATCCCACGCCGGTGAGCTTCTACATCCAGGCTCCCTCGCAGCGCAGCGACAGGAATTACATCGATATCGATCCCGAAGTCAAGGATGTCTACGGCATTCCGGCCGCGCGGATTCATTTCGAGTGGGACAACAATACGCTACTCATGTGGGCGCACGGCAAGCAGGTGTGTGAGGATCTGATTCGCGCGAGCGGCGGCGAGTACACGGGCGCCGCCGACGAGCCTGATATTCCCGGTACCAGCCTGCACGAGACCGGGACGCTCCGGATGGGCAACGACCCGAAGAAGTTCGTGACCAATCGCTTCGGCCAGACGCACGACGTGCCGAATCTCTATATCTGCGACGCCAGTGTTTTTCCGAACTGCACCGACAAGACGACCACTATTTCGATTCTGGCGTTTTCGTTGCGGACGTCGGAGTACTTGTTAGAGCAGATGCGGAGGGGCTAACGCATAGCCCGTTTCTTGCGCAAAAAGAGCCCGGTTAGAACGAGACCAGGAGTCTCCCGATCATGCTTCCTAGAGGCCTTGCCCAGAAGGTTACGATCTACGTAAATCAGGATACGCACGCCCACACAGAACCGCTGTGGTCAACGATTCTCACTTTTTTGCGCTCTAAGCATTGCTCCGGTGCTACCGTCTTCTGGGCGGATATGGGATTTGGCAGTCACGAGGAGTTCCATGATCCCCGTTCTGAATATGCCGGCGAGCATCGGCCGGTGCGAATCGAATTCATCGAAACCGTAGAGCGGGTCGAGGAACTGCTGCCGAGTCTTTACGAGATGGTGACCGATGGACTTATCGCGGTCCAGGATGTCAAAGTTATCAAATCAGTTTCGAAGGATCGCAAAATGCCGGAAGCGCATGCTCCACGGAAAATCGTGGCGAGTGCAGCAAAACTGGTCCGAATCTATCTTTCCGAGTCAGACAAGTACAAAGACGAGCCGCTCTACGAAGCAATTGTGAAACGACTCCGGATGATGGGGTTTTCGGGGGCGACCGTTTACCGCGCCATACTCGGCTACGGTGTGAAGCGGCACACCCACAAGGGCAGCCGGTTCCATGTTTCGCACGACTTGCCAATCATGGTTTCCATTATCGAAAATCCGGAAAAAGTAAGTGAACTAATCCAGGTTGTCGCCAGCATCATGACTGACGGATTGATTGTCACGTCAGACGTCGAGTTACAACAGATCGTGCACGAGATCCCCACCACAGGAGAAGAAGCAAGCAATGAAAAGTCAGCCCGGTAAATTGCTGAGGCTTTACGTCAGTGAACACGACCGCTATGACGGCAAGCCGCTGTACGAGGCGATTGTCGCTCGCTGTCAAGAGCTGAAGATAGCCGGTGTGACTGTCTTCAAGGGGCTAGAGGGGTTTGGCCACATGGCGGAGATGCACCGTCCTCACTTGTTCACTCACGATCAGCCCATCGTTATCACAGTGGTTGAGAGCCCGGAAAAGGCAGCGGAAGCCTTGCCTATCTTGCGAGGAATGATGGAAAGCGGGGTTATCGCCGTGACAGACGTTGAAATGACATTCATATCCGGCGGTACAAGTTTGCCCGTTACATAGGAAGCCCAGAACGCAGTGTTTGTTTTATGCCCAAGGAAACTGAGGCTAAGATCGCTCTGCAAACACAGAGATTTAACGAACCGCAAAAACGCCGCTTGGTGTCGAGCGCCAACTATATCGATAAACTCCTCGTCGACATCGAGCAAATTCTCTCGGCTTCCACGTCCGGCGGCTTTCCAAAGTACAAGAATCCACTGGCGCCTGTCCAAGTACGGGTAGTTCGTGATTACATCAAGCGTCTGCGCCAACAGATCGTGCATGTGTTGGCGAACTTGGACATCCAGCTTCCGGAACCACGCTTTGATTCCTCTTTCTCGATCCAAGTAACGCTTCAATTCATCGAAGTAGCACTCGAAGAGATTGCACCGCATCGCCTGGTCGGATATGGCTCCGTTCCCGAATGCCTGGTGAATCCCTTAGCTGGCGGCATTCAGGAAATGAAGGGAATCGTGCGTCAGATGGAGTCTTATCTTAGCCAACGGATTGAGGCCGACTTATCCAGTCGACTTCTACAACTCCAGGAAGCTGATGTAGGAGCTAACTTTCTGAAAGTACTCGGGGACATTCTCGAACGGTATGGCTTAGTAGAGTTCAGAGCATCCTTAAGCCAGTTAGTTGAGAAGATTGAATCTCCAACCTATGAGATAGCGTTCTTTGGCCGTGTCAGCACTGGGAAATCCTCTCTGTTGAACGCGATCATGGCGACTGAGTTACTGCCTGTTGGCGTTACGCCGATCACCTCCGTACCCACTCGCATCAAGAATGGATTATCTTCCCAGCTTCTCGTCTGGACCGCAGAGGGCCGGTTTAGCAAGTATCCGATCGAGCAACTGGCAGAATTTGTCACTGAGGCTCAGAACCCTGGAAACGAGAAACGGGTGATCCGATTGTTGGTAGAAATTCCCCTCCCCATGCTGCCAGATGAAGTCGTTCTGGTGGACACGCCGGGGCTTGGCTCTCTGGCGTTGGAAGGAGCTGCAGAAACACTCGCATATTTGCCGCGTTGCGATTTAGGAGTCGTTCTGGTCGACGCCTCATCGAACCTACAGGCAGACGATGTTGCTACGGTTGATGCGCTACGAGCGGCCGCAGTGCCCGCTCTCGTTGTGCTCAGCAAAGCCGATCTGATTCCTGAGGGCGACCGCAGGCGGCTTCTCAAGTACACCCGTACTCAACTTGCTCGTCAGATTGGAATCGAGGTTGATGTCGCGTTTCTGAGCAGCCGTCCGGAGCTGAAGTTGTTCCTTCGGGAATGGGTGGCTCATCAGATTAGCCCTCGTATAGCGGATGCAAAACGATTAGCGCAAGAATCGAGTCGCCGGAAGGCGCGGTCTTTGGGATGTCGAATCCTGCATGCATTGGAGATGATAGCGAAAACGAGTGGAGTTCGCTCGGACCGGCCCGCGGGCGATCTCAAGACGGCGGAGACGCGTTTGCGGCAAGCAGCCAGTCTGGTTGAGAACGTGAGAGACCAATCTTTTGAGATAACGGACGCAATCAGGAACGCTGGCGAGCCAGCCCTGAAGCGTCTTGCCGACCGCGCAATCGATCTTTGGCAACAAGGCCCTGCATCCGGTATTGATCAATCCTGGATTTCAAAGACGATCAACCAATTCGCGCAGATAGAGGCAGAGCGCCTTGCAAGCCTCATTCAAGATGAGGCACGAGAACTCACGATTGCGCTCGAAACGGCTGCATCGATATTGTCCACCGGAGGCCGGGAAGAGCGCTTCAGTTTCGATGATTTCGTGAAGGATATGCCTACGGCAGAATTTACTTCACCGCTGGCAGCTATCGAAAAGCCCTGGTTACTTAGTCTCTCTGCGGGACTGGCACGGCGCTCGCTTCGAAGCGCTTTGGAAAAACGGCTCGGGAGCTCGATAGTAGAATTCTTCGAACTATACGGCCACACGCTTGACGTTTGGACTCGTGGCGTCCTCGATCACCTCGCGGGAGAATTCGAAACTCACGCCGATATCTATCGAGCTCAGCTCCAAAGGCTGACGGGAGCGAGTTCACAAACCGAGACTCCGGCTGAACGTGTTCTCGAAGACGTGTCTTTCTTGAAGCACGAACTTGATCTCGAAGGGCCAGAACACGAGATGGATACGGCAGCCGCGATAATCGCGTGAGGTGAGGCGATGGATTCTCGAGAATACATCTTCATCTATGTCCTCAAGACGAATTCGGACATTCCCGCTGATTACCCACCCGAGTTCCGAAGCTTTCCGTTCGAGGCAGGTGTATTTTTGCCACAGGATGGTTCGAATTGGTTTACGCGGCCTCCGAAGTACCCGGCGCGCCTGCTTTTGCTGGCTGAGCGATCGCTTCACATCATTCCTCATCCGACATCTGCTGAATCGCCTGTCGATATCAAGCTGGATGATCTTCTTCAGCTCGAAGCGGGTACTGCCTTGCTCCGCGGTTGGTTACGATTCACTACGCCTGACCGTATTTACGAGATCGTCTATAACACTCGCGCCAGCCGGCCGCTTGAAAACTTTCTCATAGCGCTGAAACGGCGCTGGCTTGGCGATAGCCATTCCTTTCGGACATTTACGGCAGTTGAATCCTATGGCGATCGCTTGGATATTAAGTTCAACAATTCTGTGCACTTCGAGTTAGATCAAGAGGAAGCTATCCTTGTTCAGTATTTTCAGGCACCGATTCGTATCGACAAGCGCTTTCTATTCTTCAGGCGCGAGAATTGGCGTGCCGGAAATGTGCTTCTACTAACTTCGATGAATCGGCTGGTATGGATTACGGACGAATACAGACGTCGCCGGGAACTATACGCAAGCGTCAGTTTCTCCGCTCCTCTTAGACTTATGCGAAAGTGCAGAGTGGAAAGCAATCCAGGCGAACAGCAGCGGATTGCGATCCAATTTGCGTCATTGATTGACTGGCATATTTCCATTTCGGGCGAACGAGACGCATGTTCCTCGTTCTGCCAGCGAATCAATCGAATCTCAGAGGATGCGGGCCATGAATACTCCCCGGTTAAGAACTTTGCGGAGGAGTATTGAGCCGCGCAGCGCACTAAAGCCGAACCGATCGCTCCGGGCGTGCGGGGGAAATGAAAGCAGAGACAAAGAGGGCGATGAAAGAAGCCAGTACTGGCTTATGTGCGGGATTGCCGCTGCTTGCAATGAGTAGAGGCAGTCCCAAATCCTCCGGGGTCGTCAAAAGCGAGGCGAGCCTGCCGATAATTGGCCTGGTAAGCGAACAAAAGCGAATACTCGAAGCATTAGAAAAGCACGAGTCACTTTTGCTACTGGGGCCGCGCGGGTGTGGTAAGAGCACTGTCATCCGAGCCGCCATTGATGCCCGCCCGGCTAAGAGCGACATCGTTTACGTGCCCTACTCGTCGGCGCTTCACCAATTGCTGATATCGCTGGCCAGCGCGTTATTACAATCCGGACATCGATATCTGCATCAATTGGCGTCGAAACCCGCCAGCCGTAAGAAGTGGTTCTCAGAGCAAACAAGTCTCCATTTGAAGGGCCTTTTATGGAATGCTCTCGAGGCGGAGCCGAGAACAATCATTTTGGATGAAGTCGACGGCGCTAGTCACCCCATATTTAGATTCATGCAGCGATTGTATTTCGGCAAGGGGATGGCAATATTTGCTGCGGCACGAGATTCGGTTGCGCTCGGCGCTTTGAGTCGATTGTTTTGGCACCCGGAAAAGGTCATTCATTTCAAACCGCTTTCAGCGATAGAAGCGGCTCAACTCTTTGATATTGCCGTTGATCGCTTCCATCTTGGCGAGTTGGATATTGAAGAGTTCCGCCGGAAGGTTTTGGACGCTGCCGACGGCAATCCGGGGCAAATTGTCGAAATGTGCCGGCTTGCTACCAACTCACAATATGTAAGCGGCAAGTATATTAAGTTTGCTCCACTCCGAATTGACGCGATGATGAAGTTCCTGAGCTAGCAAAGTAATCTTTCTAAACCGTACATAGCAGATTAGGAAGACAACTTACTAAGAGGGATGGAGTACGCCTGAAAGCTCTTTTAGAACTGATGACTCACGGTTCTGCATGTGTTGCAATATTATGATCGGGAATGGCGGTGGAGTTCGCCAAACGCCGTTAAACCGGCCAATGACTCCTGCTCAGACTGGAGCGGGAGACTGAAAGATCCTCTTCAGTCTGAATCCGTAGCACTGAGCTTCGCATGGCGTGCGGGAGGACGGAGTGGATCGAGCCACAACTACTCATGAAAATGTCATCGATCTGGTTTCAGGTCTTGCCCAACGTTACCAGATCTCCGCGATTCGCCCGCTCCTCGAGAGCTGCCGGGCCTCTGCGAATCGATCCGATCTGAACATCGCTGTTCTTGGCCGATTCAAAGCAGGTAAAAGCAGCTTTCTTAACGATGTGATTGGAAGGGACATCCTTCCTGTCGGAGTCGTCCCGGTAACCTCGGTGGTGACGGAAATCGCACACGGATCGACGGATGTACTGAAGATCCGGTTCACAGACGAGCGTGAGATTGATGCAGCAATTGGGGAGCTACGAGGTTATGTTTCCGAGGCGGAGAATTCGCACAATCGAAAGCATGTGCTCAATGCTAAAGCGTGCATTCCTGAAATGTCGCGCTGGCCGGGAGTGCGGTTTGTAGATACTCCTGGACTTGAAAGTGCCTTTGCCCACAACACCGAGGCATCGCTTGCTTGGGCTCCGAACGTAGATATTGCGCTCGTAGCAGTCGGCGCCGATCCTGCTCTGACGGAACAGGACATCGAACTTATTACGAGGCTTACAAAGTACACCTCCAAAATCGCCATCCTGCTTACAAAGGTGGATATTCTTTCGGAAAACGACCAACGCGAGGTCATCACTTTCGTCAGAAGTCAGGTTGCTCAGAGATTTATACAGGAAATTCCCATTTATCCGTATTCTATTCGTGGCGGATTTGAAGAGCTCCGCCAAACCTTTGAGCAGCAGTTTCTAGCAACCGTTGCCGCTGATCTTACAGTTCAGCGTGGAGTCATCTTGGACCGAAAGACGATCACGCTGATCACAGAATGTCGAGATTACATTGGTCTGACGCTAAAATCGTCCGAACTGCTGGATTCCGACCGCCGGGGGCTCCAACAGCAGGTATTGGCTGAGAAGGACGCTCTGGCAGATACAAAGCTCAGCATTCAGCTAGTGGCACGAAATGCCGCCGGCCAAACGAGGAGCAGTATTGAAAAGGCTTTAGCACCGTCTGAGGCTGTCATTCGGCGGGAACTGATCGAGGATCTCGAAAGAGACAAGCCCTCTTTCCCGAATAGCTTTGCCGGTATTTTGGAGTTTTTTGAAAAATGGTTGAACGCGGATATGTCTGCGAGACTGATGGCTGTCTCGGGAGAGAAGCGAAACGAATTCGTGCAGCCGCTTGCCGATGTCCAGCGACAGTACCAGCGTTTGCTACAGAATTTCCGCGACAAACTCTCGGAACGGACGTTCGCTCTATATGGAATTCCGCTGCGCACGACGGAGCCGGATATCAGACCGGAGTCCCCTAAAATGCCAGATGTGAAGATCGGGCGAGTGTTTGATCACAATTGGGAGCTCTTGTCGCCGATCATTCCTATGTCTATCCTCAGACAAGCTGTCTTTCGACGCCTCCGGCGCAAAATCACTGATGAGACATTTAAGAATCTATCCAGGTTATCCAACCAATGGACCGACATCGTGACGGGCGCTATATTCCAATTACAGCGGGAGGCTGAAAGCCGCATTGAAGATCTCCTCGCAACCGTGGAACGGTTGACGCTTTCTCCTTATCGTGAGCTTGATCAAATCAAAAACGATATTGCGCGATTGGACGAGATGAAGAATGCGCTTCGCACCGGACAGTGACCGAATCATTCGGGACGCAAACCTCGGGATTGAAGAGTCCACTGACTTGCTGTGATATCAGACCAGGCAATGGGAGCCGTTTGATGCCAGTTTCAATCAAAGATATTGCACGTATAGCGGGCGTATCGCACTCGACGGTTTCGCGCGCGCTACGCAATAGCCCGTTGATTCCGGCCGCGACGGCGGAACGCATCCAGCGGATTGCGAACGAGACCGGATACAGGGCCAGCGCGGTCGCGCGGAGCCTGGTGACGCGCCGGACGCACACCGTCGGCGTAGTGGTCACCAGCATCGCCGATCCATTCAATGGCGAGGTGTTCGCCGGGATTGAAGAGCTGGCGAACCAGCATGGATACGCGGTGGTGCTGGCTAATTCGCAGGGCAACGCGGAGCGCGAAGTGGGTGTGGTGCGGGCGCTGCAGGAGCAGCGAATAGACGGGGTGCTGGTGGCTTCGTCACGGGTGGGCGCGCTCTACATGCCGCTGCTCTCACAGCTTCAGATTCCGATCGTGCTGCTCAACAATCACCACCCAAGCGAATTTGTGCATTCGGTGGCAATCGATAACGTGGACGGCGCGCATCAGGCGGTTCGCCATCTGATCGAACTCGGGCACAGAGAAATTGCCTATGTGGGCGACCGATACGGGCTCGAATCGGAGGCGGACCGGCGGACGGGATATCGTAAGGCTCTGCGGAGCGCGAAGCTTTCGCCGCGCCGTGAGTTCGCGATTGCGGGCGATGGCAAGCCGGAAGAAGGCATGGCTGCCGCGCGGGCGCTGCTAGGGCTCGCGAAACGCCCGACTGCGATTTTTTGCTATAACGACATGACCGCACTAGGCGTGCTGCGCGAGGCGGCCGCCCAGGGTTTGGAACTGCCGCGGCAATTGTCGGTAGTGGGCTTCGACGACCTTTTCTTTGCGCCGTTGCTCAATCCGCCGCTAAGCACGATTCATCAGCCGAGGAACGAGATTGGACGGATCGCGATGGAGCTGTTGCTGGCGCTGCTTGAAGGCAGACCTGCGGAGAAGGCAATTCGAATCAAAGGAGAGCTGGTCGTGCGCAGCTCCACCGCAGAGCTGGTGAGTGGTTACCAGTCGATTTCAGCGGGAAAGAATTCGGCTACCAGATCTTCGTAGTATGGCCTGATCTCGACCATATTCGGCCGCTCGCGGCCTTTCGAATAGAGATCATAGGGATTGAATTTGCGCACCCACTCAAACATCTGTTCGTCGTGAGAGTTCATCAGATGGCGATAGGCGCCATGGCGGTGAGCGGCGTAAAAAGAGTGATAACGCAGCATGTATTGGGCGGGCTCGGGCAGATATCTTCGCGTGACGGTGTAGATGTATTCGTCGTGACCCCAGGAGAGATGCACGTTGTCGAGACCGCAGTGCGGGGAATAGATGCCGTATTGCGTTTGGTACTCAGGAATTTGACTGTCGGGGTTTGCGGCGAAGAACTCGGGAAACACGATCTGATCCGAGTAGGCGCAGCCAACCGGAAACGTGTCGCCGACAACCGCCCACTGGGGCTCGCCGTAAAGGCAGAGCACTTTGCCGAGATCGTGAATGAATCCGGCGAGAACGAACCAGCGGGGATGGCCATCTTTGCGGATGGCTTCCGAGGTTTGGAGCAGGTGTTCAATCTGAGTTAGATCGGTGTCCGGGTCGCTGTCGTCCACCAGTGTGTTGAGATATTCAGCCATTTCCCAGATGCTTTTGCGGCCGCGAGTGAGGCCACCATACTGGGCTTTCCTGCCGAGGACGAAGCCGAGCGTCTGGTGCGCGTGGTTCTGGCGGTAGAACTCAGTGACTGTCGGGTTCGCGTCTTCCTTATAGTTGCGAAATTCGTCTTCGGACTTGCCTTGACGATAGCGGGTGGCGACGAAATCGTCCCACTCATCCAGATCTGTAAGCGGCGGGGCGTCGAGCTGTGACTGCATGGAACCACCCTCCTCCCTCCTTATTATGCACACGTGTGCAGATATGTTTCAAGAGGCAGTTCGCGACACTGCCACTACAATGGCGACATGGCCAGGCAGAAGCTGAGCGAACACGAGATGGAATCGGCCTTGGGACAACTTCCGGGTTGGACCATACAGAACGGCAAGTTGCATCGCGAATACAAATTCGGCGATTTTCCGCATGCCTTCGGATTTATGGCGACTGCGGCCGTCAACATAGAGAAGAGAAATCATCATCCGGAGTGGTTCAACGTGTATAACCGTGTGGTTGTGGATTTGACGACGCACGATGCGGGCGGCATCACGTCGAACGATGTCGAACTGGCGCGGCTGCTCGATGGCATTGCGGCGAAATTGATTTGAGAGCGCATGAAATTCGCCGCGATTCTTCTGTTGGCAAGCGGGTTTGCGGCTGCGCAACCGCCCATGCCGGAGCACTCGTTTGCGCAAGTCGATGCGATCCTTAACGAGGCCGTCGAGAGCGGATTGATTCCCGGGGCGGTGCTGGCGATCGGGCACAACGGCGAGGTGGTGTATCGGAAAGCGTACGGATCGCGTGCCTTGATTCCGCGGCGCGAGACGATGACTCTCGACACCATTTTCGATGCTGCTTCGCTGACCAAGGTAGTGGCGACGACGCCATCGGTCATGAAGCTGTTCGAAGAAGGAAAAATCCGGCTGGACGATCCGGTGACCAAGTATTTGCCTGAGTTTCAGGGCGGCAAGAGCGACATCACGGTTCGTCTGCTGATGACGCATTTCTCGGGTTTGCCCCCGGACGTGGACTTAGTTCCGCGCTGGAGTGGATATGAGACGGGAATTGAGAAGGCTCTGACGGCGAAGCCGATTGCGCCGCCAGGTGCGCGTTTTATCTACAGCGACATCAATTTCATTCTGATGGGCGAGATAGTGCGGCGGCTTTCCGGCGAGACGCTGCCGGAGTTCGCGCATGACCAAATCTTTGGGCCATTGGGTATGCACGAGAGCGAATTCCAACCGCCTGCTTCCCTGCGGAACCGCATCGCGCCCACTGAGATCGATCCGGATACCGGGCAGCCGTTTCGCGGGGTCGTGCATGATCCGACGTCGCGCTACATGGGTGGCGTGGCGGGGCATGCCGGGCTTTTTACGACCGCAGACGATCTGGCGATTTACGCCGAGATGCTGCTGGGCAAAGGACAACGCGCGGGGGTGAGAATCTTCGATCCACTGACTGTAAAGAAATTTACCGAGCCGGGAAGCCCAGCCGATCAACCGATTCTGCGCGGTCTCGGATGGGACATCGATTCACCGCTTTCGAGCAATCGCGGGGAGTTGTATCCGATCGGCTCCTATGGGCACACCGGGTTTACAGGCACTTCGATGTGGCTGGATCCGAACACCAATTCGTTTGTCATCTTATTGACCAATGTGGTGCACCCGAAGCGTGGCAAATCGTTGAGCTCGCTGCGTTCGCGCGTGGCGACTACGGTTGCCGCGTGCTTTGGAGAAAGCGTGCCGGATACGGTTTCGCTCACTGGCTACAACGAGACGATCAGCGGCGCAGGCGTGCATCGCGTGGTGGACCGGCAGGTGAAGACGATGACCGGCATCGACGTTCTGGAGCAGGATGATTTCGCCGAGCTGAAGGGCAAGCGCATCGGCCTGATTACCAATCAGACGGGATTGGATCGCGATGGTCATCGCGATGTGGACGTCATGCTGAAGGCCGGGGTGAATGTTGTGAAGCTGTTCTCGCCGGAGCACGGGATTAGTGGCGACAAAGAGAACGACATCGGCAACATGAAGGACGCGAGCACGGGGCTGCCGGTGGTCAGTTTGTACCGGCCGAACCAACGCAGGCTCAGCGCCAGCCAGATGCGAAACCTGGACGCGCTGGTGTACGACATTCAAGACGTGGGGGCGCGGTTTTATACGTATTCCTGCACGCTGCTCTACGCGGTGGAAGAAGCAGGGAAGGCGCACACACAGTTTTATGTTCTGGACCGGCCGAATCCCATCACGGGGACGCATATCGAGGGGCCGGATATGGAGAAAGATCTGGAATCTTTCGTGGGCTGCTACGATATGCCGCTGCGTCATGGGATGACCTTCGGGGAGCTGGCCGGGATGGCGAACGCCGAGCAGCACTGGGGCGCGGACCTTCACGTAATCAAGTTGCAGAATTGGGAGCGCGGCGACTGGTTCGACGCGACGACACTTACGTGGGTGAACCCCTCGCCGAACATGCGGAGCCTGAACGCAGCGCTGCTGTACCCGGGGTTGGCGATGCTGGAGGCGGATGTGAACTATTCGGTGGGACGAGGAACCGATGCTCCCTTCGAGCAGATTGGGGCCGATTGGATTCAGGGGCAGGCGCTGGCGCAATACCTGAACGGGCGGTTCATTCCAGGCGTGCGCGCCTATGCGACCAGGTTTCAGCCGGTTTCTTCGAATTTTGCGGGAAAAGAGATTGAAGGCGTGCGTTTTGTGGTGACCAATCGCGAGGCGTTCGACAGCACGCGACTGGGTATCGAGGTTGCGGCCGGACTCCAGAAGTTATTTCCAGGCAAGCTGAACATAGAGAAGTGCCGGTACTTGATCGGCAACCACGTGGTGGTGAGCGATCTGGAACTCGGCCGGGACGCAAGTGCGATTTGGATGCGGGCGCAAGCGCAGGCGGCCGAGTTCGCGGAACGAAGAAAGCAGTACTTATTGTATTAGCGGGCGCGCAGCGCCTAGGCTTCGACGGATTGGGATGTCTGTTTAGCCTTGCTCCCAGGAGGACGTCCCCGGCGTCGTGGCTCGGAGGGCAGTTGCACGACGGCATTTTGCCCCTCTTGTGCGGAAGCTTCCGCAGTGGCCTCTTTCAGCCAGCCCGGCGGCCGGCCACGCCGGCGACCCCGGCCCCTTGCCAGGCGCTCTAAAGTGAGAATGGCTTCTTCTAATTGTTCGCGCTCGAGACGTAGCTCGGCAAGCATTTTGTCAACGTCCAAAATTTCGACCTTCCTTCGGGGCAGATTGGGATCCGCGACGGCCAGAGTGTTAGCGCGGATTTAGACGAAGTTTAATTCGCCGTTGCAAGACATTTCAAGATAAGCAGACGAGATAGAGTAGGAATGGTACTGGCGGTACCGCAGCAATTAAATGCCAGTGCTGTGGAAAATGGGGGCATTTTACGGTGCCGATCTAGGAGTTCCGCTTTTGCCAGTAAAAATACAAGGGTATTCCTAAACTCATGAGCCCCAAGCCCATGAGCGATTCGCGCGGGCGAGTGTGCATAGTACTAACCAGCAAGAAGGCAGCGACCGCCACGAAGAGTACTGGAACTACAGGGTAGCCAATGACGTGGTACGGCCTAACTACATCGGGCCGCTTTTTGCGCAGGACAAAGACCGAAACGGCGGTCATTAAATACAAAATCCAGCTTCCAAATATGACGAAATTGTAGAGATCGTCGAACCACCCGCTCAAAACCACCACGCAGGACCAGAGACAGAGCAGAATCATGGAATTGCCGGGGGTTCGATATTTTGGATGAACCTTAGCGGCAAACCGGAAAAAAAGACCGTCTCGCGCCATCGCATATGGAACGCGGGCGCCGGAAAGAATAGAGCCGTTAAGGGCGGCGAATATAGAGATCAGGACGGCTACCGTGACAGCGGCGGCGGCCGGGCTCCCGTAAATGGCGGACATCATGTCCGCGGCCACGCGGTGGCTGGTAGAGACCTGAGCCGGGGTGAGCACGTAGAAATAGGAAACGTTGATGAGGAGATAGGTGCCAATGACGGCCGTGGTACCGAGGATGAGAGCGCGCGGGAGATTTCGCTGCGGGTTCCTGATTTCGGAGGACACCATGCTGACGTTGTTCCAGCCGTCATAGGCCCAAAGGGCGCTCACCATGGCGGCGAAGAAGCCGGCAATGCCGCCGACGCTCGGGATGTGCCCGGAGAAATGCGTGAAGTCACCCTTGCCGGAGAGGAGCCCAACGGCGATCACCCCCGCGATGAGCAGCATCTTGACGGCGGTGACGAAGACCTGGGTATTGCCGCCGGAGCGCACACCCACGTAATTGATCGCCGCGAGAATGAGAATGAGGGCGATGGCGACGAGCTGGCCGTAATGAATCTCGAGCAGGCTGCCGCCGGGTCCGATGTGTAGCGGGATGACAACGAGCGGAACGCCGAGCACTGGAAAAAAGGCGGTCAGATAGGTATAGAAGCCCGCAGCCAAGGTGGCGATAGAGCCGCTCTTGGCAACCCACAATTGAGTCCAGCCGTAAAGATAGCCCCAGAACGGGCCATAGGCTTCGCTGAGATAGACGTATTCGCCGCCCGCTTCGGGGAACGCCGCAGCCAGCTCTGCGTAGGTGAGCGCACCGAAGAGGCTCAGCAGGCCGGCAACCACCCAAACGATGAATAGATTCCGGACCGAGCCGACGTACCGGATCATGGTGGCCGGGACCAGAAAGACGCCGCTGCCAATCACGGTGCCGATGACGATGGAGATGGCGCTCCACAGGCCGAGCACGCGTTGCAGACTGGGACCCGAGTAATGCTTTTGAGAAAACATTTCGGCAGACATCTTGGGCTAAGCTCGCCTTCGCGATTAACTTACGAGGAGAGCCAAGGATTGAGGACAGTCACACGCGCTTTCTCGAAATCGCCTCGATCACGAGTGACCATTGTCAAACCGTGCTCAAGCGCTGTCGCGGCGATAATGAGGTCCGGCTGCGAATATGTGTGTCCCGCTTTCCGGCCGCGTTCCACCAGCACCCGCCACCGGAACATGATGTCTTCTGTAACCGGCAAGACCCGCTCATCGAACATTGGCCGAATGGTATGCGTGAGCCAGTCCTTCAGCTCGTCGCGGCGATTGCTGCCTCTCAGGAGTTCAATGCCGAAGCGGAGCTCGGCAAGCGTTACTGCGCTGATGAAAAGATCATCGAGCGGCCTGCCCGAGATAAATGCCAGCACTTTCGGCTCTGGCTTTAACCGACGGATTTCGGACGGGATGTTGGTATCAAGGAGCCACGCCATCAGAACGCAACATCGCGCACCGGCACGCGATAGCGGGCGGGCTCAATCTCTATCTCCCGGTACGGCGAAGCCTGTAAGGCGGCAATCAGGTCGGCACCAGTCCGCTTCTCGGTCGGTTTTGCGGTGTGGTCCTCAGGGGGCGGCAAAGCCTTCAAGGCTTGCATGATAATGTCCTCGACGCTGTGAAAAGCGCCGGTTTTCAGGCGCTGCATGATCAGAGCTTCCAGTTCCGGTCTGAGAATTTCAATCGTCATCGCTTCAGGCCCCTGTCCCTATGCTTCCATACATTACGCCAAATGCGCGTTCAGCGCAAACCAGACGGACCGCTATGACGGAGCGACAGATGCGGAGGCAACCGCAGCTTGATGTCATCGATGAGCCTGCGCTGGCTCCTCCGCGACGGGCCGCCCCTGGGGCCGGGCAGTCGCCTCAAAATCGCCTAGATCACGGAGCGGCGGGCGTGGGAACGGTCGGCGCGACAGGCTCCCGAAGTAGAAGGCCGGAGAGATAGCCGGCCGCGAAGGTAGCGGAAGAGCCGATCAGCACGTACCAGGTGAAGGCGACATGGCTGCGCAGCAGGAGGGTGGCGGCGAAGCCAGCGCTCATACCAATGATGGCGGACCACTCGCCCGGGCGCTTGGTGAGCATACCGAGCAGGAACACGCCGAGTAAGGCGCCGTAGAGGACCGAGGCGATGGAAAGGCCGGCCTCGAGCACGCGGCCCCAGTGGCGCGCAAGCAATCCGACGCTGAAGAGTATGATGCCCCAAACCACGGTGGCCCAGCGAGCAAGCGTCAGGTAGTAGCTTTCGAGGTAATGCGGCCGGAGGGGTTTGAGGAAGTCCATGATAGTGGTGGAAGCGAGTGCATTCAAGGCGGCGCTCAGGTTCGACATGGCGGCGGCCAGGATAGCGGCCATTACCAAACCAGCAAGACCGATGGGCAAATGACGCCAGATGAACTCCGGATAGGTGCGTTCAGGTACGGTGGGCGCGGATTGGCCGGTGTTTTTGTAATACGCGTACAAGAGCAGGCCGATAAACAGGAACAGAGCGAATTGAAAGAAAACGACGATCCAACTGGATAGCAGGGCGAGACGGCTGTCGCTTTCGTTTTTGGCGGCGAGCAGGCGCTGCACCATCAATTGCTCAGTACCGTGGCTGGCAGTGACCAGGAAACAGCCGCCCAGCAAGCCAGCCCAGAAGGTGTAGCTGCGCTGGAAAAAGGCGGAGGTGAGGGAGAAGCGGAAATCGAACACCTGGAGCTTGTGCGTGGCATGGGCCAAGTCCATTACTTGCGGCCAGCCGCCGGGAGTGAGGTGCAGGATGAGGAAGAAGCTGGCGATTGCGCCGCCGATGTAGAGGATCATCTGGACGACGTCGGTCCAGATGACAGCCGTCATGCCGCCTTCGAACGTGTAGAACAGCGTAAGGCAGACGATGACTGCGATGGAGACCACCTCGCCGGTGCCGAGCACGATGGAGACGACCAGGGAAATGGCAAACACGCGAACGCCTTCGGCCAATGCACGGAGGACCAGAAAGGTGGCGGCGGTAAACTTGCGGACGCGCCGGCCGAAGCGGCGCTGCATGAGCTCATAGGCAGTGAACATTTCGCCGCGAAAGTACTGTGGCAGGAACAGTACCGCTATGACGATGCGGCCGAGCAAGTAACCGAAGACCAATTGGAGAAAAGCGAAGTTACCGGCGAAGGATAAGGCCGGGGTGCCGATGACCGTGAGGGTACTGGTTTCGGCGGAGACAATGGAGAAGGCGATGGCCCACCAAGGGGCGCCGCGGCCGCCGAGAAAGTAATCCTTGAGCGTTTCCTGGTTTTTCTTGAATCGCGCTCCGAACCAGGTAATCGCAACCAGGTATGCGGCGATGACCGCGAGATCTATCGCACGCATGGGGGGCCGCATAAAAACGTGGATGATAGCATGCAATAGCGGATTCGCCCGCGAGGGCGGAGATCTAGCAAGGGAACATGTTGCGCGGGGGCGGCATCTATCAAGATGACAGAGCGGTTGCGGGTTGAAACCGAGTTCGTTATACTCCGGCTTTGCGCGTTTAGCTGTCGTCCGAGCATCGGAGAGAATTCGGTGTGGGCCGAATGCGCACATGGATCCGCTAACAGAACGAGAGACGTAGAATTCCTGTCAGGAGGGTTGTCGTGGAGATTTCCTTTTTGAGGGCCGGCAAGTCCATTGCGGCGGCGGGGGTCTTGGCTCTATTCACGAGTCTCGGCTGTGTAGATTTCGCCATAGCCCGGACTACGGAGGGCCAAGCGAGTGGGCAAGCAGCCGGCCAAGGCGCACAGCAGCCCCAGAAGAACTACAAAGATCGCGCCGAATACGATCTGTATTCAAAGATTACCCAGACACAGGATCCGAAGGCGCGGCTCGATCTTTTGAACCAATGGCAGGACAAGTATCCGCAGAGCGATTTCGCGGACGACCGGCTGAAATATTTCATCAATACGCTCGCGCAGCTTGCTCCGAACGATCCTGCTGCACGCCAGCAGTTGATCCAGAAGTGCCAGGACATGCTGAAGAAGGATCCAAAGTATTTTCTGGCGAACTACTATATTGCGCTGTGGGGTCCGGCGGTTGGAGGAACCAGCCCACCGGCGGATCTGCTCAGCCAAGTGGATGCGGCTGCGCACGGCGTGCTGGATGGCGTAGAGGACACGTTCAACGCCTCGAAGAAGCCCGCCAGCGTGAGCGAACAGCAGTGGAGCACGCTGAAGAACCAGGCCATGGCGCTGGCGCACAATGCGCTGGCGTGGGAAGCTGCATCGAAGAAAGATACGGCGACGGCGGAGAACGAATACAAGGCAAGTTTGACTGCCAATCCGGATCAAGGGACGGTCTCGGCGGCTTATGGCAAGCTGCTGGTGGATGACAAGAAGTACCCGGAGGGGCTGTTCGAGTACGCGCGGGCAGCGCAATACAGTGGACCCGGGCCGGCAGTGGCCGCCGATGCGCGCGCGAAACTGCTTGATTACTTCAATAAAGCGTATAAGGATTACCACGGCAGCGCGGATGGAGCCGACAAGATCCTGGCCGAGGCGAAGACCAGCGCACTGCCTCCAGCAGACCTGAGTATCACAAGCCAGGCGGATATGGCGAACGCGGAAGCTGCCAAGATCAACGACCGGATCGCCTCTGATCCGGCGTTCAAACTCTGGTACACCATCAAACAAAACCTTACGGGCGACCAGGGGGATGCCTTCTTCAACAGCAACGTGAAGGACGCCGAGATTCCCGGCGGCGCGGAAGGCGTGAAGGATTTCACGGGCACAGTAATTTCGATAGATCCGCCGGATCATCCCACGAAAGTCGTACTAGGAATCGAGGACCCGACGAAGCCGGATGCGTCGCTGGAATTTTCGCAGCCTCTGCCGACCGAGGCCTTGGACAAAATTAAGGTAGGCCAGAAGATTGACTTTTCAGGTGTTGCGGACAGCTACACGAAAGATCCGTACATGCTGACGTTCAAAGATCCGACGATTCCCGGCGTGCAGACTACCGCTCCTCCAAAAAGAGGCCGGCGCAGGAAGTGACCGGAATAAAATCTAAGAGCCCGGGAAGTACTCTCGGGCTCTTTTCATTTGGCCGCGCGGATTACATCTTGTAACGGCCGAGATCTTCGTCGTTCAAATTCTCCAGCCATTTGCGGAGTTCTTCGTTGTTAACCTTTTCGGATACGCTGGCGGAATTACGGGAGGATTGAAGCACCTTATCGTCTACATAGATTGGGCAGTCGTGCCTCAGGGCGAGGGCCAGAGCATCGCTAGGCCGCGAATCCACACTCATGAGTTTGCCTTCGCGCTCCAGCCAGATGAGCGCATAGAAGGTATCTTCCTTCAACTCGCTGACCACCACCTTTTTGATGCAAGTGTCCAAACCCATCAACAGCACTTTGATGAGATCGTGCGTCATGGGCCGAGGGGTGGTTACTTTTTCTATCTCGAGTGCAATCGCGTTGGCTTCATAGATACCGACCCAGATGGGCAACACTGAATCGCCGCTCAAATCCTTGAGCACCACGATGGGCATATTGGTCATCGGATCCATCATGAGACCACGGATTTTCATTTCTACTTCCACATTTGCCTCTCTTTCCCAGACTCACATTGATAAATGGGCCGGTTCACGCGGATAGAACGCCTATACGTGCCGGGGACAGACACGCTCGCCGGCCAAGCTGTTCGGACCAGACCGAGTAACTAACACGCCGGCATACTGACCTACCAGGGTGCGGCCTTCGGACGGCGCCGGCAGCTCCGGATCCTGGAAATTCAACGTCTTGTTTTGCATCGTGCGCCCGATCCATTGGCCGGTAGCCAGATTGTATCCCTCTACATGCACCTCTTCCTCGGTTCCGATATACATTGCGTTGCGCCGGATTTGAATGGCGCGCTGGCGTTCCTGCAGAATCATCAGACGCCTGGTCTTCTCTTCTTCGGCAATATGATCTTCATACTGAAGCGCGGGCGTGTTGGGCCGCCTCGAATACTTGAAGATGAACATCGAATCGTACTCGACCTCGTCGGCGAGACGAAGAGTCTCGTTGAAGTCTTGTTCTGTCTCGCCGGGGAAGCCGACGATGATGTCGGTAGTGATGGCGATGCCGCGGCTGGCGTTCTTTATCCAATCGATGCGGCGCATGTAGTCGTCACGCGTGTAAAGCCGTTGCATGCGGGAGAGCACCGCTGTAGAGCCCGATTGTACCGGCAGATGGACATGATTGCAGAGGGCAGGATTGCGGTCGATTGCGTCGACAATGCTCTTGACGAAATCGCGCGGGTGCGAGGTGGTGAATCGAACGCGGCGAATGCCGGTCAGCTTCCCAGTTTCATCCAATAGACGCGCGAAATCCCAACCGGCCGCGGAAGGATCGCGATAGCTGTTTACATTTTGGCCCAGTAACTGGATTTCGGTATAGCCGAGCTCGCCCAGCGAGGCGGCCTCGCGGAGGACGCTTTCGCTGGTGCGGCTGCGTTCCGGGCCGCGCGTAAACGGCACAACACAGTAAGCGCAGGATTTGTCACAACCTTCGATAATAGTGATATACGCGCGATGAGGATTATCGCGGCGCGTGAACGGCGTATCGAATGTCTCAGCCGCATCGAGACTCAGGCCCGTAACCCGGCGATTACCCGCCTCGAGTTGGATGAGTAATTCGGGTAACTTCGTATAGCTCGCAGAACCTGCTACCAGACTAACGTGGGGAGCGCGCTCGAAAATGCGCTCACCTTCCTGCTGGGCGACGCAGCCCAAAACGCCAAAAATCTTCCCCTTGCCGGCCTCGCGCTTGAACTGCTGAAGACGGCTAAAGACTTTCTGTTCCGCTTTGTCGCGGATGCTGCAGGTGTTATAAAGCACCAGCTCGGCGGCGGCGGGTTGATCGACCTGTGTATAGCCCTGCTGAAGCAGCGTGCCGACGACTTTTTCGGAGTCGTGTGCGTTCATCTGACAGCCGAAAGTTTCGATGTAGAAAGTCTTCATTGGACGCCGAGCGGAGAGCTTCACCCGTGGAGAAAGTGCATGCACCAGCCGATTCCGAACAGCGCGGCCATAAACCAGCCGAAACAACGCGCGCCATATTGCAGACGTTCCCGATCGGTGCGCTTCGTAATTAGCCCCAGCATGATGCTGGATAGGAGCGCGAACAGAACGGCAACTTCAAAATGATCGAGATTCAGGGTCATCGGTTAGTCCTTTTGGCGGGTGGCGATTTCGTAAGCGTCCACCATGCCCAAAATATTCAGGAGCCCAGCCGCAACCAGGAACTTCGAACCGTAGTCGGCTGTGTGACCAGCCACGTCGGGCGGACCGTAGCCCAGCCAGACCGAGAGAAAGTACGGCAGACCAGCGGCAATATCACCGATGAAGCCACCGACCTGGATGAGTCTGGAGAGCAAATCTCCGTTGCCGCTGGGATGAAACATGGGCCCGCGCATCAGCACACCGATCAGAAACGCGGCGAGCACTGTCCCGAAGACGATGGCGCCACGTCCGCGCCGGCCTAGTAGCAGGTGGCCAGAGCCAGGAATCAACCAAGCCAGACCGGTGACGAACAGCGGCGATCGGGCGGGCGTAGACCTGTCGGAGCTCGCAGAGACGGAGGGCATCTCTTTAATTTTAGCTGTACGCGGGCAATGGTTGGCGGCGGGGCCAGGCGATGGCGGCAAATGCGAGGGGCTGCGGTGGGGCAACGCTGAATTACAATAGTGTGGTCACTTGGTTTTGCGGATGTGGCGGAATTGGCAGACGCGCTAGATTCAGGTTCTAGTTCTCGCAAGGGAGTGGAGGTTCAAGTCCTCTCATCCGCACCAACAATCTTCGCTGGATCTGTGGCTCTACACACCTAATGGCGCAGGTTGGCTGCCAAGTGATCTAAGAACAGCCTGGTTGAAGCGAGTCAGTGTTCGGCATCGGCGCTCGGGTATCCGCTCTTTGCGATCGCGCATAGGCCGTAGCAGGATTCGGCCACTATCTAAGGGCAGGTTACGATTACAGGTTGGTCGGGATTATAAAGGTACTGTAGGGCTGAATTGCCGACGATAACGATCTCGGTAACAACGCAGAATATACGCCAGGCGGCTGTATTCACGTCGAGACTTTGCCCGATCGGTAGCTTCACGTGTTGATTGAACTCGTTAACCCACTTATTCGGCTCCGCGGCCGGCGGGGGCAGGAAATAGATTTGAACCGTGTAGGCGGTGACTCGGTTCGGGTTGTTTATATTCACGGGAGGTCCCCACGCCTGGTCCGGAACTTCGGGATCTCCTACCGAAAATCCCCATGAGGAGTCGGTTTCTGTCGTGGTTTGCGTGGTCGCGGTGATACTGGCGCCAGCGAGAACCTTGGCGGAGAAATCTTCAAACGTTGTAATTCCGAAAAATCCAATCTCACCGCCAAAGCTGATCCCAAGATACTCGCTCGCATCGTAGCTCCAGCTATTTTCTACAAAAGAGGACGAAATCTCCTGGAAGCTGTAGGAGCCTCCGCCACCGCCTTCATCCCAGTAAACGGAAAGGTAATTTTGATTTGTAGTTTGGTCCAATACGAGCGCGTTCGCTACAATCTCGTCCTCAAAGTAGTTATCGCCAGGGTATCCTAGCTGCTGCATCCGGGCGTTGATTCGCTCCGGCGTGTAGGAACAAAGATCGCCGGGGATGACAGTATAAGGCGTGAAAGGCACTCCATTCGAGTCGCCGAACGAAGCTCCGATCGACCCGTATTTCGGCGCCAAGGCGGTCGATCCCGAGGTCGCATCCGAAACCATGTTGCCGTCCGCATCCAGAAATTGGTAGGCGGTCGTATTGATGTTGATGGCCGTTCCGACAATCTGCCCGTTGGGGATGACTTGCGGAGGAGTAGGCGTCATCTGTAAGAGGCAGTCGATTTTGCAGGAGTTTGGCAGGACGGTCTGCGTGGTGGCGCTCGTAACCTGGCCAGGGCCCGTACTGAAGGAGGCGTTCCACGCCGGGCCGAAGCCGTCGTTGGATTCACCCTCTGTTTGCATGCCGAACATCAGGCTGGTGCTCACCTGTCGCGTGGTGCTGCTGCTCCCCGTGGCTCCGTAAACAATGGTGCCTCCGTTATATTGCGTATCCTCGAAACTCGTCCCATCGTTGTTGAGATTGGGATAAGGCAGCGGCGCATCGAAGATGCCGCGGGCAAAAATAATGTCAGTGCTCTGCAGTTTAACGTTGCTGGAATTTGGGATTTCCTGAATGGTTCCATACTGGATGATCTGGCAATTCACATCGCCGCCCCCATAGAACAAGAAGCGATACACAGGAAACGCGGTGGCCGGTGAACCATTGACCACGGTGCCAGTAGCCGAGGCCATATCGATGTAAAAGGCCACGCATGGAGGCGTGCCGTCGTCGCCGGCCGCGGCGCCGGTCTCAAATACTGCGCCGTATGGAAACGAGAGCGGCGTAGTGACGGTGTTCTGCGTATAGGTGCTGAACGTCAGAACGTCGTAATTCCCTTGGGCCATGTAATACATGGCGGGTCTGCCGGCCGGCTCACGAATGACATAAGGCGCTGCAAAGGCGTGATTGTCAAGCGGATTATCGCCGGACGTAATGTACAGGTTTCCGGAAGAAGTATCTATACCGCCATTGATTTCCGAAACAAACGCGGCGGTCCAATTTTGCGACGAACTCTCGAGCTGGAAGAACAGCGCCAGGCTGTACGTCGGCGGATTACCGGCAGCCGACGGAATGAACCAATCCATGTACACAGCATTTCCGAAATCGGTGGCGAGTGGGCCACCCTGAAACTGGGGCGCGGTAGACAAATCATCGAGTGTGATTTTGGTCTCCCAATCCGCCGTCCAAGTCTGGTTTTCAGTATCGATCTTCGCGGGGTCGAAAGCGGCCACAAGGATGTAGTCGTGCGAAATGGGTGAGTCCGCGGCTTGGCAGGCCACAAGGATGAGCCCATCCACGGTCGCGGTTGCGGCCACGCTCGCGAAGGCGCCGCCGTCATTGCTAGTAATAGAAACCTCGCTGTTCGCGTGGATCAGCGTGATGGGCGAACTCCACGCCGGAATCTGGGTTTGTCCAGACCCGTATTGCGACGCAAAAACTTGTCCCGTGTGAAAGTCGCCCTGCTCGCTTTGGTTCCAGAAGACAAATAAGGCGCCGCCGGCCACCGCAGCGCCGCAACCGGAATACGTGTACGCGCCTCCGTTCGCGGGCGTAAAAGCTCCGGACGTCCAGTTCGAGGGTTGCGCGGCCGCCCCTCCTGCGATGTCTATGGCGTTGCCGTTATTGTCGACCAGAGACAAGGTCGTCCAATACATGTCTCCGTTATCGCTGTTGCCGCAGCCGATCAGCCAAAGTTTATTGTCGTAAAAAGCAGTTGCCTGCTGCGCGGGGCGGTTCCCGATCTGAAGGCTGAATTCTCCGGATGCGTATCCCACAGGTTTCGACTGTATCAGACAAACTGCGGACGACAGCGGTGGCTACGGAGACGATGGTTGGTGTGGGTGACCCGGGCCGCGTCGAACCTTGATCTCGACGCAAAATTGCGGCTTGGCTTCGTAACTTTGACGGCGCACACATATTTTTGACCAACTCAAAAAGCCCCGATGCGCTGCTATACTCAAACTGATTTTGAATCTGCTGGAGTGGCGGAACTGGCAGACGCACGGGACTCAAAATCCCGCGTTCTTCACTGAACATGTGGGTTCGACCCCCACCTCCAGCACCATTATTTGCAACGACTTGCGGTACTCTCTGTACCTGTTTTTGTACTTTTCAACAAGATAAACGGCTGATAACCAAACGTTTATTTATTCGACAGAATGCCTGAAGCTGTTTGGGGATAATCGGCGCTTGCAAAATCCCGGCTGTGTGCTTCGATTCAAGAAAGGTCGGAAAACAGAATCCACTCATCCAAAACATGGTTCGTTACAAGCTGCTTTGCTCGTCCAAGGCGAGTGAGCAGTGGGGTATAGGATCGTCACCAATAGCCAAGGTGAAACTCACTGCGGTCATGGGCGACGAAAATAAAACCTGGGCCAAGTACACTCCCTCAGGATTGATGGAATTGACGATGAGAATCCGGACGCCTATGGTTTTTTCGAATTAGGTAAAACATACTTCGTTGACTTTCTCGAAGCCCCCGCTAAAGAAGCAGATGAAAAGAAGGCATAAAAAGGGCCTCCGGCCAAAGCGCGGAGCGGAAAACATTGCCGCTGAGCTAGTATCTGAGATTTGCGATCAAGTAGCCGCTGAGATGGTAGTCGCTCTTTATAAGAAGAAGCAGGAGGTAATCGCTTCTCTTGGTTCGATCCGAAAACGAGCTTAAGCTGTTCGGAAGGCGCACGAGAATCCACCGCGTTATTACGCCGGGTAGGATTTTAGGTTCTCATGGGCCAGCATCTGCCGCTCATCGTCAATCCAGAACGTCAAGCGCCGGTTACGCGTAACGCTCAAACTCCAGATGCCTTTGCGGTCGCCGGTCAACGTATGCGCCTTCCATAATGGAAGGCTTCGTAATTCGTTGGCTTCCTCCATGGCATCCAGAAAATCGAACATCTTACGCAATTTGTCCGCGGTCTCGGGTGGAACACCTTTAGCGTTGTCGTCCTCGTAGAGCTGTTTCAGACCCTTATGGGCGAAGCCGCGAATTTTCATCGACAGACTGTAGCCTGTAGCTTAACACTTATCAAAGGGAATTTGTGGCGCATCGCGCGCACGGGTATGGAGCTTGCATTTCTCGTGAGAAGCTGTGGCTATCGTTCGATCCACACCGTTGCGCCGCCCGGCGGTACGGTGCGGTCTCCAACCAGAATCTGCGCGGCGGGTGAAGCCGGAATCTGTTCCGGCTGGCTCGCGAAGTTCGTCGCGACCCAAAAACCATCGCGCCAATCGACCAGGAAATTGGGATCAAGGTTGGCGGGTGTTGCGCCGATGGATTGATAGAGCGAGTGCAGCAGCGCGCGCTCGAGTTCGCCGTCCAGGGTATCGACGCCAATGTAAGTGACGGTTCCCTTGCCCAGCTTGTGATGTACGGCGGCGGCGCGGCCGCTGTAGAACTGATCGGCGTATTGCGCCAGAATTTCGGTGCCCGGGTCCGGTTGCAAGATGTCGCCCCAGGAGCCCCAGGCGTATTGTTTGCCATTTGCGGTAACACGGCCGTTGACGCCGACTGGCAGCAGATCATAGAACGGAATGCGCGCGCCGATCAGAGGATAAATGGGCGCGGCCCACGGCGCTTCCCACAGATGGCCGCGCATGTCCTTCTGCGCGGTGCGGCAAGTCAAGATGAGATGGCCGCCGTTTTGCACATAATCGGTGAAGCGGCGAATCAGATCTTCGTCGACGAGCTGATAAGCGGGCGCGAGGACGAAGGGATACTTGCTGAAATCGCGATCGGCCGTGATAACGTCCACAGGCGCCATCATGCTCTTGAGCGCGCGGTAATAGCGGAACCAATGCGCGACGGTATCCCAGCGCTTGGTTTGCGGATGGTTCTCTATGTCCCAACGGTTATCGAAGCTGATTAGAAACGCGGTTCGGCGCGCTGCGTAGGAAGCCGGCTCGCGCGCATCCGCGTTGTAGTGCTTACGCAGTTCCATCACATCTCGCATGGCTTGCGAGTATTCCCGGCCCCCGGGCGAGGGCGTAACGCCGTCGGTTTCGGCGAGTCCTTTGTGATAAAGCTCGGAGCCATAGAGCGGCTGGCGGTAACGGTAGGTGCAGACCAGGCGAGCACCGGCTCCGAATGCGCGCAAAATCCACATGTGAATGGCGCCGGGCAACGGCCACGGGTTCACGTCGCCCCAGTTGACCTGGCCGGGCTGCAACTCCATGGGACCCGAGAGGCCATTGAAGGAACGCATGAAGTCATGCATGAAGGACATCTGTTCGGCGCTCCCCAATCGAAAGCCCAGCGCGCCTTCGTTCATCTCGCCATGCACGGGATAGTGGGTCCACGAAAAGACGTCGAGCGTCTTGCTCGACATCACCGGATCAACGTCTCCATGCATGCTCATGAAGTTGGTAGTGATCCACTCGTTTTTCGAATATTGGCGCAGGACGGCCGCCTGCATCTTGATGTAGTCGGCAGCTTCGTGCGCGAACCAGCGGCGGAAATCAAGCACCGCGTGCGGGCTGGGATCCGCAACCAGCGTTTCTTCGTTCGGAATATCGATCTGGCCGAAGTTCTGGTACATGGTGGACCAGAATGCGCCGCCCCAATCTTGATTCAGCTTGTCAATGGTGCCGTACTTCTCCTTCAGCCAGTCGCGGAATTTGGCAGTCGCAGCTTCGGAATAAGAGAAGCGGCGGCCATAATGGCTCAGCTCGTTGTCGATTTGCCATCCCCATACGCGCGGGTCGTTGCCGAAGCGCTTTGCAAGCTGGGTGTCAATCTTGGTGACGTACTCGCGATAAACGGGCGAGCTCCAGTCGGCGTGCTCGCGGCTGCCGTGGTCCATCGTGCGGCCTTGGGCATCGACCATCAGGATTTCCGGATGCGCGCGCGTGAGCCAGATGGGCGGCGTTGCGCTGGGCGTGCAGAGGACGACCTTCAATCCGTTCTGTGCTGCGAGTGCAACGTTCTTTTCAAGCCAGGCGAATTGATAGTTGCCCTCCTCAGGCTCCATGAAGTACCAGGCGAATTCGCCCATGTGCACGAACTCCATGTTGAGCTTGCGAATGTTGGACATGTCGCGCGCCCATTGGGATTCCGGCCAGGCCTCGGGGTAGTAGTAAACACCGACCGTGAGCATGTCCGGCTTGGGAAACCAGTTGGGATTTTGACCCGGGGTCTGAGCGTGAAGAATCGGGATGCACATGAGCAAGGTCAGCAGACGCTTCATGAAGGAACATTAGATCATCCTCGTACAATCGAGTCCATGCATCGAGTCGCCGCATTGCTTCTCATCTCAACCGCTGCTGTCGCCCAGACCGTTCAATTTTCGGAAGCGCGCAAAGTCTGGCTCATCACAACAGCGCACAGCTCCTATGCGATGGGCGTGGATGGGCAGGGCGAGTTGCAGCATCTGTATTGGGGTGGGCCGTTGTGGCGCATCGACGATGTGCCCGCGGCGGTAGAGAAGCGCGAGATCTCGTCGTTCGATCCCCACCAGATGTATGAGAACGAGGAATATCCCGGCTGGGGCGGGCCGCGATACTACGAACCCGCGTTGAAGGTGACGCGCGCGGACGGCGATCGCGACTTGGTGCTGCATTACGTCTCCCACGCAGCGCGTGGTGACGAACTCGACATCACGTTGAAGGACATTCGCGACGATATCGAAGCTGTGCTGCACTACCGTGTCTACCCGGAGACTGGCGTCATCGCGCGATGGTCGACGATTCGCAACGGCACGACGCAGGCGATTACGATCGAGAGCGCGCAATCGGCCACCTGGTATGTGCCGCATGGCGATGGATACCGGCTGTCGTACTTAAGCGGGCGATGGGCAGCGGAGACGCAGTTGAATCGCGAGCCGATTCACGAAGGGATGAAGGTGCTCGAGAGCCGGTTGGGCGAATCTGGGCACAACTTGAACCCGTGGTTTGCAATCGATCCAGGCGACGCGGACGAGCAGCACGGCCGCGTGTGGTTCGGTGCGCTCGCGTGGAGCGGCAATTGGCGCTTCAGCGTGGAGCAGACGCCGTATCAACAGGTGCGGGTGACCGGAGGGTTCAATACGTTTGACTTCGCATATGTGTTGAAGCCGGGCGAGCAGCTCGAAACGCCAGTGTTCTATGGCGGGTTTTCGCCGAACGGGTTCGGAGAAGCGTCGCGCCTGATGGCGGATTTAGAACGTGCCGATATTGCGCCGCATGGTTTGCAAGCGCGCTTGCGGCCGGTGCTCTACAACTCGTGGGAAGCGACAGAATTCAACGTGACGGAGACAGGACAGAAGGAGCTGGCGGCGAAAGCGGCGAAGCTGGGCGTTGAACTGTTCGTGGTGGACGACGGATGGTTCGGCAAAAGGAACAACGATCACGCGGGTCTAGGCGATTGGGTGGTGAATCCCCAAAAGTTTCCGCACGGCTTGAACAGCTTGATTGAGTACGTGAATCAGTTGGGCATGGACTTCGGATTGTGGGTGGAACCGGAGATGGTGAATCCCGATAGCGATTTGTATCGTGCGCATCCGGACTGGGTGATGAACTTTCCGGGACGGCCACGGAGCGAGCTGCGCAATCAGCTTGTTTTGAACCTTGCGCGCGACGAGGTGCGGGACTACATCTTCAGCGCGCTGGACAACTTGGCAAGCAGCTACCATATCAAGTACTTCAAATGGGACATGAACCGCGTCTTTTCAGAACCGGGTTGGCCCGAGGCGGCGAGCGCGGAACAGAAAGAATTATGGGTGAAGTATGTCTGGAACTATTACGACATCCTGCGGCGGCTGCGAGAGAAGTATCCGGGTTTGGAAATCGAATCGTGCTCGGGAGGTGGCGGGCGCGTAGATTTGGGCGTGCTGCGATATGTGGACGAATTCTGGACGTCCGACAACACGGAGGCATTCGACCGTCTGGGAATTCAGGAGGGATTCTCGCAAGCGTATGCGGCGCGCTTCATGTCGGCTTGGGTGACGGATGTTCCAAACATGAATCACCGGAGCACGCCGCTCGAGTACCGGTTTCTTGTCGCGATGCAGGGTGTGCTGGGCGTCGGCGCCAATTTGAACAAGTGGACGCAAGAGGATTTCGATCTCGCGACGAAGATGATCGCGTTGTACAAACAGATTCGAGGAACGGTGCAAAACGGGGATCTGTACCGGCTATTGTCGCCGCGCACGAACGACGTGGCTGCGAACCAGTATGTATCCAAGGACGGACAAAAGGCGGTGCTGTTCGCGTTCCGGCATGCGCAGCAGTACAGCACTCCTGCGCCGGCGATCCGGCTGCGCGGATTGGAGGCGCGAGCGGTATACAGACTGGAATCGACTGACGGGAAGCTGCTAGACAAGCAGGCAGAGATGAGCGGCGCGTATCTGATGCAGAACGGATTGCATTTGCAACTCGAAGACGATTACGACAGCACGGCGGTCGTCCTGCAGCGGCTACCGTAGGGTTATTTTGGCTCGGCAAGCTGAGTCCAATAAGTTAACGCTTGGAATTTCCCACTTGACTGGCTGCCGCGGGACACGCAGCTCCGTTTGCAGCCCACTCTTTTACCTTCGCCAGGAATTGAGGCTGAGGCATGGCGATGGCAGTGCGGCCCTCTCCTGGATGCCATCCCCAGAGCACCAGGGGTGTGGACATGTGCTGCACAATCTGCTCGACCGTACGGTGGCCATTCTGGTTCGGGTCTTTCAGCAACTCACAAAGCTGCCGGTCTGTCAAACCTTCCCAGATCATCGGCATGCCGGGCGGAGGCAGTTGCCAATCGGGTGCTCCAGGGGGCACGTGCAAGCCCACGAGATTATGGTCCTGGTGGCAGGTGCTGCATTTGACCGCATTGACACCGTCACCATGCGGTCCGCGGCGCACATCCATGGTGTGCCTGTGAGAGTCGTCTCCCTGCCGGGGAAAATCTCCGCTGGAGTGGCAATTCATGCAGCGGGGATTCCGCAGCACGGGAACGATCGCTTCGAAAGCAGCGGCCCCATTGCCCGTCTGCGCAGCCGCAGCTCCCAGGAGTAAACAGAAGAGCAGGCCGCATGCCGCACTTCGAATGATCATGTCGCGCCGCCGCTGCGGCCAGCTTCGAGCAACGCCTTCTTCACGCGTTCAGGAGTGAACGGCAGATCCCGCAGCCGCGCGCCACTTGCATCGAAAATCGCATTGCCGATGGCAGCGGGAGTTACAGTGATTGCCGTCTCTCCGGCGCCCGTTGCGCGTACGCCTGGAGGCGTGACGAAGACACTCTCAATGGATGGTATTTCGTAATCCAGATGGAGGCTGTTGTAGGTCTCCCAATCGATCGATGTGATGCGCTTGTTGTCCCACGTGACCTCCTCAACTAAGGCGCGGCTCATGCCCTGCAGGACGCCACCCTCGATCTGGTTCCGCAGTCCATCGGGATTTGAGATGGGACCGCAATCTAAGGCGACAACGAAGCGCGTGGGATGAACTAAGCCCGTTTCGAGATTCACCGTAACTTCGGCAACCAGCGCGGCGTAGCCATTGCCGCCTTCGTACGCCACGCATGCGATTCCCCGGCCGCTGACGCTTCCCGTTCCGAGATGCGCCGGTGTCGGAGACGGCCGTGTCACCCAGTTTGACGCTTTCGCAGCAGCCTGAAGAACAGCAATGAGTCGAGCTTCACGCAGATGCGCCAGCCTGAAAGCCACCGGATCTGCTTTCGCATGCGCGCAGAGCTCGTCCATGAAGCATTCGTTTGCAAATGTATTCTGGATCCGCAGCGGTGAACGTAGTGGTCCGGTGAAAAACGGCGACCGCACGGTATGCGTGAGGACCCGTTCGCTGCGAATGGTCCCTCCGCCTTCACACGAGTTATCGATGCACCCTGCGAAGTAAGCCGGCACGGTGTTGCTCTGATTCCGAAGTTTGCCCGCTGGCGCTTTTGCGGGCCCCGGCTTCAGCGGTTCCGGCTCATAGCCGAGCAACATCCCGGTGATGACATTTCCCGGACGATCATAGCCGGGACGATTGCCTAGCGAAGCGACCCAGTTCTCGCGATCCCAGACGGCAATGCGGCCGTCGGGCCCGATTGCGGCACGATGTTCGATCACGCAAGCTGCGCCAAGGTTCTCCCACATCATCTCGTCTTGACGCGAGAACTGCAGCCGGACGGGTTTGCCCACGGCCTGGGATAACAGAGCTGTGTCGAACGAAACGGCATCAGCCCCGTTCAGTCCGTAGCAGCCCGACCCTCGCACATAAATCACGCGCACGCCGGCAAGCGGCATGTTGAGTATTTTGGCCACGATGCTCCGCGTTGGATAAGCCGATTGCGTGGCAGACCATAGTGTGGCCTGGTCCGGCTTGACATCCGCCACGGCACAGGATGCGCCTAACGAACCGTGCATCTGATATGGATACGTGTACCTGGCGCGTACGACGCCGTTGGCGGCAGCAAGTTGCTTGTCTACCTCTCCAGAATCAACGCTGAGCGCATCATGCGAAGGCTGCCGCTGAAGATGTTCGAAGAACGTCTTTTGGGGCGGTAGCTCCGGCCCGGAGTTCCAGCGAACCACCAGTTGCCGTGCAGCCAATACCGCCTGATATTGCTTTTCTGCAACAACTCCAACAAAGTCTTTCCGAACGACTACTTTGACCAATCCAGGAATGTGCCGGACGGAACTCTCGTCCACATGCGCCAGCGTGGCTCCCATTTCCGGCGGCCTGACAACGCGGCCGTGGAGCATGCCTGGTACGCGGACCGAATGGAGGAACTCGAACTCGCCGGTCATCAGGGCCGCTCTGTCCAGCGAAGGAATGGGTTTGCCCAACACAGTCCACTGCGCGGCACTGCGTCGCTTCGCCGTTGTGCTCAACGGAAGATTGAAATGCTTGTTTCCGACAAGCTCCTGATAAGAGACATGCCGTCCCGCCGCGGACGTGATGATGCCATCCGCTGCGGTGAGCTGGTCAACCGGATCGCCCAAGCTCTCTGCGGCTAACTTCAGGAGAGCTTCGCGCGCGGTTGCCGCTGCCAACGCAAGATTTTCATCATTAAAGTTCGTCGGCGTCGACTGGCTTCCCGATGTGGTTCCTTGGTCGGGAGTAATGGCTGTATCGCATTGGATCAGCTTCACGCGATCCATCGCTACGCACAACTCCTCCGCTACCAACTGCGTTTGGGCAGTGAAGATCCCCTGTCCGAAATCGCACTTTCCCGTGTAGGCGGTAACACCACCATCGGCGCCAACTGCTAACCATGAGTCAAGTTTCTCCGGATCGATATGGGAAGGATGCGTTCCGAATGCTCCCTGGCCTTTCATCGGCTGCGCCGCCACTGAAGCGGCACTGAAACTCACGATCAGAGCTCCTGCGCTCTTCAGAAACTCACGACGCGAGTGCATGATGTTTCTTCGCCTGCGCATACTTCCGAATTGCGCGCAGCATGCGTGTGTGCGTGAAACAGCGGCAGAGAACGCCGCCGAGAGCGTCGCGGATCTCCTGGTCAGATGCGTCCGGTTTTGCGTCTAAAACAGCTTTTGCGGTCAGGATCACGCCGCTCAGGCAAAATCCGCATTGAGCCGCTCCCTCTTCGATAAAGGCCTGCTGAATCGGATGGGGCTGCTCCGGTGTGCCTAAACCTTCGAGAGTTGTGATCTCACGGTCTCCAACCGCGCTCACGGGCTTAACGCAAGATCGCACGACCTGGCCGTCTATAATCACCGTGCAAGCTCCGCACTGCGCCATTCCGCAGCCGAATCGGGGACCCCTTAGCCCAAGCTCATCATTGAGGACGAACAACAGGGGTGTTGCCGGATCGACCGTTACGCTGTGCTGACGGCCGTTCACTCTCAGGGTGATCTGCTTCATCGCACGATTCCATCACTGTAGCGCGCCATCACTGGGCGGTTTTAGACTGCGGAATCTGCTGATGCCTTCTTGAGGCTCGATAAACTTGCTGGTATGAGCACGCTGACGCGAGAAGTTGATCAGGCCGCCAATTTCGCCACCGTCCGTTTCGCACTGAACGTGAACGGGCAAACGAGGACACTGGACCTTGACCCGCGCACGACGCTACTGGATGCACTGCGCGAGCATCTGGCGCTGGGCGGCAGCAAGAAGGGGTGCGACCAAGGGCAGTGCGGCGCGTGCACAGTGCATATCAATGGAAAGCGGCACTTGGCCTGTTTGTCGCTCGCCATTGCCCACCAGCACGATGAGATCACGACCATTGAAGGGCTCGCCGATGGCGAGCAGCTTCATGCGATGCAAGCGGCATTTATTGAATGTGATGGCTTCCAGTGCGGCTACTGTACGCCGGGACAGATTATGTCCGCAGTGGCGATGCTCGAAGAAGCGGCTGAAGGCGTACCGAGTCACGTTACGCCGGACGTATTAAAACCGCCGAGCGTTGACGAACTGTCGCTTGAAGAAATTCGCGAGCGCATGAGCGGAAACATCTGCCGGTGTGGCGCGTATCCGAATATTGTCGATGCGATTGTGCAGGCGCGGGGCCACCGGGGAGGAAAGCGGTAATTATGCATCCGTTTAGCTATGTACAAGCGGAGGATGCCGCAGCGGCGGTGAAAGCGGCGAGCCAGGATAGCCAGGCTGTCTTCTTTGCGGGCGGCACGACGCTCATCGATCTGATGAAGCTGGACGTCATGACGCCCAGAGAACTCATCGACATCCGCCGGTTGCCATTCTCTTCGATTGAGGCGAGCGGCGATGGCGTGATGGTTGGCGCGAATGTTCGCAACAGTGACTTAGCGCATCATCCGGTGATCCGCGAACGGTTCCCGGTTTTGAGCGAGGCTCTTCTTTCCGGAGCTTCGGCTCAGCTTCGCAACATGGCGAGCACAGGCGGCAATCTGCTGCAGCGCACTCGCTGCGCCTACTTCCGAGATATCAACTCGGCGTGTAACAAACGTGAGCCGGGATCGGGTTGCGACGCAATTACCGGGTACAATCGCATGCACGCCATTCTGGGTACGAGCGAGCACTGCATCGCGACGCACGCTTCCGATATGTGCGTGGCGATGATTGCGCTCGACGCGGTAGTTCACACCCAGCAACAGAATGGAAAAAAGCGGACCATTCCGCTGACCGAGTTCTACCTACCGCCCGGCAAGACTCCGGAGCGCGAGACTGTGCTCGAAAACGGCGAGCTGATTACTCACGTCTTTGTTCCCGAGGACAAGGCCGCCCGGAACTCGCATTACCTGAAAGTCCGCGACCGGTCGAGCTACGAATTCGCGCTGGCTTCGGCGGCGGTTGGGCTCGAAATCAATGGCGGGAGGATTGCGCGGGCCAGAGTGGCGTTGGGTGGGATTGCGACGGTGCCGTGGCGGTCGCGCGAAGCGGAAAAGGCTTTGGCCGGTGCGCAGGCCAACGGCCAGGCGTTTCGCGCAGCGGCAGAGGCTACATTGGCCGGCGCGAAACCGCAGCAGCACAACGCATACAAGGTGGAGCTGGCGAAGCGCACGCTCACGCTCGCGCTCCATGAATTGATCGGCAGAGTGTAACCGGAGATAGCGGAGGACACGATGGCAACAACTTTGATAGGCACGCCAGTGAACCGCGTCGATGGGCGCAAGAAAGTGACCGGCACTGCGCAGTATGTAGGCGAAGTGGTGCTGGGCGAAATGACGCACGCGGTGCTAGTCAGCAGTTCAAAGCCGGCCGGCAAGCTTCGAAAGATCTCCACTGAAGATGCCGAAAAAGTGCCGGGCGTGCTGCTGGTTTTAACTCACCAGAATATGGATTCGTTTGGCAAATTGCCGAACGATCTGATGGCGGGGGGAACCGTTGCCGAGCCACGAGCGCCGCTCTCCGACAATCGCATTTTGCACAACGGCCAGTACGTAGCGATGGTTGTGGCCGAGCGCATGGAGCAGGCGCGTTACGCGGCTTCGCTGATCAAGATCGAATACACACCGGCAAAGTTCGCGGTGGCGCTCGAAGATGCGGAGGGAACCAGGTACAAGCCCAAAGAGTTCATGGGCAATCCTCTGAATTTCGAACGCGGGAATGTGGCCAAGGCTCTGAAGGCCGCAGACGTCGTGGTCGACCAGACTTACGTCACGCCCACCGAACATCCTTGTGCGTTGGAGCCGCATGCCACGGTGGCTTCGTGGTCGGGCGATCAGCTCACGGTGTACAACTCGACGCAATGGGTGATGGGCGACCGGGTGGTGCTCGCTTCCGCCTTCAAATTGGCGCCTGAAAACGTGCGCATCCTTTGTCCCTTCACCGGCGGGATGTTCGGTTCCAAGGGTTCGACAGGCGCGCATACACTGTTGGCTGCGCTTGCTGCGCGGCGTCTGAAGCGGCCGGTGAAGATTGTATTGAGCCGGCCACAAGTACTTACCGATGTATCCCACCGCTCGGAGACTGTGCAACGTCTTGAAGCGGGAGCTACCGCGGCCGGCGTTATCACGGCGCTACGGCACCACGTCACCTCTCACACCTCGATCGACGATGAGTTCACCGAAGCCGCGACGATCAGCTCGCGGATGCTCTACAAAATAGAAAATTATGAGGCGCAGCACGAACTGATTCGGCTGAATTTGATGCGGCCGTCGTGGATGCGCGCGCCCGGTGAAGCGCCTGGACAATTTGCGCTCGAAAGCGTGCTGGATGAGGTGGCTGAGAAGCTGCATCTCGATCCGGTAGAGTTACGGCGGCGGAACCACGCGAGCATCGATCCGGATAACGGCAAGCCGTTCTCGAGTAAGTTTCTGCTGGAGTGCTACACGCGCGGGGCAGAGCGATTCGGCTGGTCGAAACGCAACCCGCAACCACGCTCCATGCGGGACGGGACCGTTCAGATTGGTTGGGGTATGGCTACCGCGACCTATCCGGGCTACATCATGGGCGCCCAGGTGAAAGTTCGCCTGAAGCGTGACGGCGCAGGCGCTCGGGCCGTGGTGCAAACCGCTGGCTGCGATGTAGGAACCGGCATGTATACCATGCTGGCGATCACGGCCGCTGAGGAGTTGGGCCTGCCGCTTGAGCAAGTCAGTGTTGAACTAGGCGACTCGACTCTGCCGCAGTGCGCTGTTGCGGGAGGATCGAATCTAACGGCTAGCACCGCCCCCGCAACGACGGATGCCTGCGCGGAAATCAAGAGGGAGTTACTCAAGATCGCCGCTAAGACGGCTGACGGTTTCACGGGCGCTCAAGAGCGCGAAGACGAATTTATCTTTCGCAGCGGGCGTATTGCACATCGGTCGCAGCCAACCATCAGCATCGCGTACGAAGACCTGCTCTCGGCGGCGCGGCGCGACTTCGTCGAAGGACAGGGGCAGACTACGCCGATTTTCGGTCACAACGAGCAGTACTCATTCCACTCCTCCGGGGCGCATTTTGTGGAAGTGCGCGTCACGCCGGAGATCGGGCGCGTGAGCGTGTTGCGCGTGGTGAGCGTGTTCGACTGCGGACGAATTTTGAGCGCGAAAACAGCTCGCAGCCAATTTATAGGCGGAATTGTGTTCGGGATAGGAGCGGCGTTACTTGAAGAGCTGAACTACGATCGCCAGCATGGACAACCGGTGAATGCCGATTTAGCCGGCTATCTGCTTCCGGTCCATGCCGATGTGCCGGAGATTGATGTGAGCTGGATTGGCGAGCCCGATTTCAACTTCAATTCGGTGGGATGCCGCGGCATTGGAGAGATCGGAATCACGGGAGTTGCGGCCGCGGTGGCGAATGCGGTGTACCATGCGACGGGAATTCGTGTGCGAGACCTGCCGATTACACCGGACAAACTGCTCAAGAATTGAACGCAGCGTGGCAAGCCAGCGTTAACAACGGAGAGTTGATCGACGCCGGTTCTTACGCGGCGTCGATCAGTAATGAACGGTCTAGTAGCGTGAACCGCGCCCGCGGCCACCGGAATCATTCCGGCGTCCAGCGTAGCCGCCGCTGCCGCCAGCCGGTTTCGGCCTTGCTTCGTTCACGTTCATGGCTCGTCCGTGAAGTTCCGCGCCGTTGAGCTGAGAAATCGCATTCTGCGCGTCCTGCTGTTCTGTCATTTCAACGAAGCCGAAGCCGCGAGGTTGACCCGTATCACGGTCCGTAACGATACTCACGCGCTCTACACCTCCATAGGCTGCAAATGCTGCGTGAAGATCTTCTTGGCTGGTCTGGTAACTGAGGTTTCCGACAAAAATGTTGGTCACAGTGTTTAATCCTTTTGTGTGTTAGTTATCTTTGTCAGACTGCGCTCGAACCAATTGAAAGAAAGGCAGAAGTAGCGGCCGGAAGGCACTCGGGGGTTAATACGGATGCGGGCAAAGACACCTCACTATACCATTAGCTCGGGCCTAAATGCGAATTTATTTTGGCGTCTCAGCTAGATCGAATTGGCCGAGATCCCGGAAAGGCCTGCCGAAGCTTGATCAGAGCTTCTGAGCGTGTATCGCTTGGCGTCTCAGAGATAACCGTAAAACCTGTCTTATGCTTGAGCAATCGCGCGATTCCTACCGGATCTGACTGCCAAACGGCCGGGATTCCGTCCTTTTCTACGATGTAGAACTTTGATGTCATCTTTTCCCCTCGCGAGTATGTTCGTTCAGATAGGCTTCGTCGGCGCAGGGAAGTCCTGATACCCTGCCAGCATTTCTTTCGCGCTCACGTCCCTGTGACCCGGAGCGCTCTTCAAGACGCGCGGCATCAAACTTCGCCGCGTCCAGGCTCTCTTGCTGAGATTGGTGATCAGGCGATTGCTGCCGCGGACTTCTCCCATGTAGTCGCCGTTGCATCCGTACACCTCATCGCCTTCTCCGAAGTAGCCAACCTGCCGGCCGTCATGACTAAACAGATCGTCAGAGACTCGATACCCGATATAGCGGCCGCTCCAGTTCCAAAAAAGATTGAAATCTGCCGGTTCTTCTCCTCGTGTACTCATTTTGGCCTTTTGCTTGTCACGGGCTGAACGCTCGCGAGTTCATGAGTCCGCCGCGATTCGGCAGCGTGGATCATGCTTCCTCCATGAACTATTTTCTAAGAATTGGCGTTCAGAAGATCTGACTTAGTTCAGAGGATCTGAAGAGTGGGCAAGAATGCTCAGGCACTAATAGTATAAGCGGAATTATCCGAAAACTGCAATGTTTGCTTCGCGGGGGTGATGTCAAGCAGCTTGTGTAAAGACGCGGAGGGTGCGGTTGCGCCATTCTAAGTTGAAGCGTTGAAAGATGGAATAGATGATTCGGTCGACGCTGGCGACATTGACGAAACAAACCATAGGCCG